>Ga0315279_10000225_pt1 | contig 122380 bp, 108 predicted proteins | sample YL17G06_20_MG_FD_203694 | JGI IMG/M metagenome (GOLD analysis project Ga0315279, IMG submission 203694) | Sediment microbial communities from Yellowstone Lake, YNP, Wyoming, USA - YL17G06_20 | ecosystem: Environmental > Aquatic > Freshwater > Lake > Sediment | place: USA: Wyoming | collected... | reverse complement strand
GGAGATAAGCGAGCATCAAGCCAAGGACGCCGCCAAATGAAGCGAGCAGTGCCGACTCGATGAGGAACTGAAGCATGATGTCTTTGCGCCTCGCTCCCACGGCTTTGCGCATGCCCACCTCCTGGGTGCGCTCGGTCACTGTTACCAGCATGATGTTCATGATTACGATGCCGCCTACGACCAGCGAGATCAGGGTAATGGGCGTGACCACCGCAGCAATCGCGCCGGTGAATTGTCCCACAGACTGCTGAATAGCCTCGCTGGCCAGGATGTCAAAGTCGTCATCTTGGTTCGGTTTTAGTTTGTGCTTTGACCTCATGATCACCCGAACCTCATCCTCGGTGGATTCGAGCGTCTCAGCGGAAGGGGCCTTTATGCGTACCTCAAGGGAGCGTCGCGTTCCATACTTTTTAAGCCAGGTGGTGTAGGGGATGTAGACGTTGGTGTCCAGAGACTGGCCGAAGAATGTGCCATTCCGTTTTTCGACTCCTTGGACAATGAATGTATCCCCCCCTACCTTCATTTCCTTGCCTAAAACGTCCACAGGACCGAACAACTGCTCACGGATGTCTGCCCCGATCACGGCATAAGGCCGGGCATGGTCGACGTCGAAGTTGGTTAGGAACCACCCTTCATCGATGTCAAGTTGTTGGATTTTGGGTAGGTCGGCGCCTACTCCCTGAACATTGGCATCATAAAACGTCTTGTTGCCGACCTTCACGTCAGCCCGATTTCGAAGCATAGGTGTGACAACCTCGCAATCGGCGCATTTTTCCTCAACCGCCTTCAGATCGTCAGCGTAGAGTTTCTTGTTCCGCTTGATCAGCTTTTCCCACTCTTCACTTGAAAGGTTGATCCGTGCGATGCGGGCCAGAATAAAAGTGTTGCTCCCAAACGTGGAGACCAGGCGATCCTTGACGTAGTATCCGAGACCCTCGATCGCGCCCCCTACGGTAACCACCGAAGCCACTCCGATGATAACCCCGAGCAGCGTAAGTACGGACCGAAGCTTGTGGGACCAGATAGAATCTACCGCAATCTTAAAGGCTTCCCAGATCGCCACAAGTGAACGGAGGCGGACATGTGAATAGAGCCGCGATCGCGGGATCGGATCGGGAAGTTCAAGACCTTCGACAGCTGTTGTGCTCATGACCTCGAATCGACAAAAATAACCATAACCAGTTCGGCACGCCGACTTTCCTTAATACGACAAGCAGGGCTAAAAAGTTCTAACTATTAGGCGCTTGGTAAAACCGGATCGACAAAAAATTGTCGATGCAGTTTTTTGAATTGCGTCACGATTGCGATCTGACTGCTGACAGCTGATAGCTCCGGCCCTGAAGGGGCTCTCGTTCGGGGCGTAGTCCCCGAACGAGCGCAGTCCCATGCTCGTGAGATTTGTGCTTTTTCGGGAAAAAGTTTTCGAACGATCCTCTGAAAGCCGCGCCAGTGGCAGCTTAGGCGCGCATTCGTAGAGGATCCAACTTCTGGTTCCTTGGAGGCTAAGCCTGCGCCGCAGCGGACACGAGCTATAATCCTTCAGCCGTCAGGAGCTGTCTGATACCTAAATGGGGCGCAGACGTACCTGATCTAGAAGCTGTCGGCTGAAAAAAGCTGATGACTGCTTCGAAGCTGATAGCTGACGGCTGATGGCACTCAGGAGACGGCAGAAATACTCGGAGGGCACGATCCTTCCTTGATTCCGGCTTGTCCGGGTTGGGTCTATCGTGAGGCGATTTCCTTGGCAGGCGGTTTTGGGGATGCCGGCGGCTTTGCCTTGGTTGTGGACATCTTGGGGCGGGAATTGGAGGGGCTTTTGCCAGGCTGGACAGTTCGGACAGCCGTCTTCCTCGGCCTTTTGGAGTTGCTGGCTATCGAAGTACGGATCCTGGGTGAGGCAATGCGGGTCGAGCGACTCTGCGAGCTTGCGCTGGCCGAACGGGACCCGGGGATCTGAATCCATTTGCCGATCTGGAGGGACTTGGGGGAAATCCCCCTGTTGGCCCTTTCGAGTTCTGCAACGGTCACATGGTAGCGCGCGGCAATCTTGGTGAAGGTATCACCAGGTTGGATCTTATACCTGTCTGCATGCTCCGCCGGCGGCTTGAACTTGACCGCTGGAAGCTCGGCGATCTTCTGGCAGACTTCAGTCTGGCTGCTTCCCGCCGGCACCTTCAGCTGGAAGTCGGGGTAGTTTGCCGGCGTCGAGAGTCCCCGCAATGAGGGGTTCAGCTCCTTCAATTCATCGAGCGTAATGTTCAGAATCCTGGCTGCGGCTCTGAGATCGATTGGCTTGGAAACCGCCAACTGCTCGTAGGCTTGCGGCACCTGGAGTTCTTTAGGGAGGCCGTATTTCTCCGGATTGTGAGCCAGGATGATGCTCGCCATGATCAGTGGAACATGATTCTTGGTCTCTTTGGGGAAATTCCTGCGGCGGAGATCGGTCATTTCCCAGAAGTCGTTCAGACCACTCCGATCGATCAGCCGCTGGACTTTACCCTCCCCCCAGTTGTAAGCGGCGAGAACCAAATTCCAGTCCTTGAACATTCCATAGAGATCGTTGAGATAACGGGCTGCCGCACAGGTGGACTTTTCCGGGTCGGAGCGCTCATCCACGTAGCTGTTCACCTTAAGACCGTAGCGGATTGCAGTCCACTTTTCGAATTGCCATATTCCCTTTGCCATGGCTCGCGACAGCGCATTGGTCTTGAACAGGCTCTCGACTTGGGCAAGATACATGATATCGAGTGGAATCGATTCCTCTCGGAAGATCCGTTCGATCATGTCGCGGTAGCGGCCGGAACGCATGAGTCCGTCCGTGAAGTACCTCCGGCCCTTATTGAGCCAATAGTCCAATGATTTCAATACCTTATCGTTGAGGATGATCGGAATATCGTACTTGGCGTTCGCCAGATCAGCGGCCACAACATCCTGGAGTGAAGGATCAACCTTAATGGGAATGAGGTCGAGCTTATCCAATTCGTCGACCACGGCTTTCTCCGGTTTCTCCTCTGCGTCATCGGGAGGGCGGAGGTAGCGCGATTCATCCTGCTGGATGCGCTGAATGAGGTCCTGGAAGAAACGGTTAAGGACCGGGGTGGAGGTCAAATCATATTCGGATTGGAGAAGCAGGTCGACGGCGCTGTTGAAGGCCGCCCTTGCCTTGGCGGATTCCCCAGCCTTAATCAGGTTTGAGCCCTGCTGGTACTTGAGCTGGCAGTTGCGCATGACGTCCTGTATCCCTGTGGGAATATCGACGTCATTGAACGGGTCGGCGGGTCCTGCTGCATGGGCGGGCTTGTTCGCCTCGACGGCTCGTGTGGCGGCGGCAAGCGCCACCGGCCTAGTCTGACAAAAGGCTTCGGCAGACGCGAAAAGAGCGCATAACGCTACGAAAGCGTGAACAGGCCGGGACCGATTCATGTTTGTCGCAGAACCGCTTACTTCTTTGCTTCTGGATTTGGGGCAGCCGGTGTTAATTGGCCGGTTGCCATCAACGACTTCGCTTCGGGCAGCATTTCCAGCGCCTTCAAGACCTGGGTATCGCCTTGAATCGCAACCTTGAAGCCTTCCTGCAGCCCAAAGGAAGAGGTATAGACCTCCTGCTTAATTCGCCTCTTGATAAAATCAACATTGTTCTGGACATCTTCGTTGGTGAAATCCAGGTGTCGATTTCGCAGGAATTCCTTGAAATCTTCGAGAATCGCATCCGTGATCTCAAACTTGGGGATCAACTTCGGAGCTTTTGCTGCGGGCGTTGAGACTTCCTCGTTTTTGAGGGGGAGTTGAAAATTGCTGGCTGTCGGCACCTGTCCGGAGGTGAGGCGTCGAGCGTACTCGAAGAAGATATCCTTTGAAGTTAGAAGCGCCTCGAAACGATTGAGTTCGCGCATAGGCACAATGACATCAGGGGCGATCCCGCCCCCGCCATAGACCTTGCGTCCACTGTCGGTGGTCTTGATTTCCCGTTCCTTGTCTGGGGGTGGTGTCCCGCTGTTGATATAATAGTATTCGAAAGTAGAGCCGGAATAATCGCGCTGGATCAGGCGGCCGCTTGGCGTGTAATACTTCGCCGTAGTCAGTGCCATTCCCGTGTCGTTATCCAGGTTATAAACAGACTGAACCAAGCCCTTGCCGAAGCTCGTCTCGCCGACGATCAGGGCGCGGTCATGATCTTGCAGCGCGCCCGCAACAATCTCCGAGGCGCTGGCGCTGTGCCGGTTGATAAGAACAACGAGGGGAACACGGATTTTCTCCAGGCTGGGTGCGCGGTAAGGCCTTGCCGAACCTTCCATCCGGCCCTTGGTTGAAACGATCATCCCGCCGCGCGGAACGAAGAAGTCCGCCACTTCGATCGCCTGGTTCAGCAGTCCGCCGGGGTTGTCCCTCAGATCGAGTATGAGGCCACTGAGATTGTTTTCGTCCAGCTTCTTGAGCTTTTCACGGAGTTCCTCGGCTGTGGACTCCGAGAAGCGATCGATCTTGATGTAACCCACGCCCGGCTTGACTTCGAAAGCGTAGGGAACCGTGACGATGGGAATCTCGTCGCGCTCCACCTTGAACTGCAAGGGATCGCGTATTCCGGGCCGTTCGACCGTGATGTTTACCGTGGTTCCCCGGGGACCGCGCAGGTGACTCACGACCTCGTCCGAGGTCCAGTCATCGATGGATTCGCCCTCAATCTTGGTTATGACGTCCCCAGCCCGGAGACCGCGCTTTTGCGCAGGAGCTCCGATCGCCGGGGGCTCCACGATAACAACCCGGCCGCGATCGCGCAGGAGAGTCCGTACCCGGATTCCCAGGCCGAAGTACTTGCTGTGCTGTTCCTCGCGAAGACGTGCAAATTCCTTCGGGTCAAAAAAGCTGGAATGCGGATCCAATGCGCGCAGCATTCCCTTGATGGCGCTGTAAACCAGCTTGTCGGCGCCAACGTTGTCTACGTAGCTTTTCTGGATGATGTCAAGCGCCTCGGTAAAATTGCTGAGGAACTCGTTCGGGGAGGTTTGGGCATTGTTGGAACCGGCGGCAACGCTGCCGCCCATGAAGCCGCCCACCAGGGAAGACGTGAGAACGATGATGGTTACCAGGATTGCAAATCTATGTTTCATATAGGGATGGCTCCAAGCAACAATTGTCCAAAGTGTCGAGAGTATATCACGCGTCGGATGCCCTGACAAGGCGAGATGCACAAGTTGGGTAGCCCGTTAGTCTTGGGGGGAATTCGTGATGATCCTCGTATTTGCTGGGGGATAATCTGCCACGAATTGCACGAATCGCACAAAAAAGACCGCCACGAATTGCACGAATCACACGAAGGCTCGGCAGGATACGCTCCCGCTTCTTTCGTTCAATTCGTGAGATTCGTGGCCTGTTTTTTCCCAATATCTGACACATTCCACGTAACCAGAAAAGAACGACCTGGTTTCCCCCGGAGACTAACCGAATACCAAGTTGGGATCAGATCTTGGGATTCGGTCTCTCCGGCAGGCCCTGTCGCTGCTCGGGAGGCTGATCTGAAAAACTGAATCCGAAGGCCTGACCCGGGCTTCTCCGGCGTTGCTTGACTTCCCCTGGACCCTCATTTAGACTTTAGTTAACCCAAGTGGTTCGCGCAGTCGACCAGGAAAGCAGGTAAGAGTATGGGTTCCCTAGGAATGCAGGAAATCATCGTAATCTTCATTCTGGCGCTCATCGTCTTCGGCCCTCGAAAACTGCCGGAGCTGGGCAAGACGCTGGGAAAGGGACTCGCGGAGTTCAAGAAAGCTTCCAACGAATTGAAGCAAACGTGGGAGGAGGAGGTCCGGCTCGAGCAGGAAAAGGAAGCCATGTCAAGTATCCTTAAGGAAACCTCCACCGGTGTGAACGATATCCTCAAGGATAGCTCCACAGGGTCTAAAGAGATTCAATGAAGGATGTCCCAACGGAGCTCGAACCTGATACCGACGAGCAAGAACCTGAAGAAGAATCCGGGAAGATGTCCTTCCTGGAGCATCTGGATGAACTGCGCAGGCGCCTCCTCCATATCGTTACCTATATAGGCGTCGGCTTTCTTGTCTGCTGGGTTTTCGCTAAGCGCATCTACGATTTCATCTCCGTTCCCATCACCAAGTCTCTTCCGGCTGGCGTCAAGCTTGCCTACACCAATCCAACCGACCCGTTCACGGTTTACATGAAGGTCGCCTTTATCGCCGCGATCTTCCTGACCATACCTCTCACACTTTACGAGGTCTGGAAGTTCATCGCTCCTGGCCTCTACAGGAAAGAAAAAAAGTACGTCGTTCCGTTTTTGACATCGTCCGTCATTCTTTTCGTTCTTGGCGGGGCCTTCTGCTACTACATTGTTCTTCCCCAGGCTTACGCATTCCTGATAGGTCTCGGCGGCCACTTCATGCCGGTGATTAAGATCGATGAGTACCTGGATCTCACGAACATGATGCTTCTCGGCTTTGGCCTGATTTTCGAGATGCCGGTAATCGTGGCATTCCTATCGATGTTCGGCCTGATTTCCGCTCACTTCCTCTGGAGCAAGTTCAAGTACTCGATCGTCATCATCGTCACGCTGGCCGCCATCATCTCTCCTACGGGGGATGCCTTCAACCTCATGATCTGGTCTGCGCCGATGATCCTTCTCTACTTCGTCAGTATTGGAGTCGCTGCCCTCTTCGGCTGGCGCCGCAAAGCGAAGGGATTAGTATAAATCCCCACCACGGAGGCACAGAGATCACAGAGGTCTCAGTGCACTCAGTGTCTCTGTGGTGAATTTCTGCAGAATATCCAAGAATTCACTGCACGAGCGGGAGGTGTGGAGGCGATCCCTCAGGTGCGCCCCGCGGGGAATGCCCTTGGAGAGGTAGCCCCCCATCTTTTTCATCTTGCCGAGGGCAATGGGTGCCGGCGTTTCGACCGAAACACGCCGCAGGAAGGCCATCATGAAGTCCGCTTTTTCCTGCAATGTGACCTGGACCACCGATATCCCATTCATGTGATCGTGGCATTGACGGATGAGCCACGGATTGCTGAGCACGCCACGCCCCATCATCACGCCATCAACTCCGGTCTCCCGGAACATTCTCTCGGCATCGGTCGGCAGGAGCACGTCCCCATTTCCCATGATGGGTATGTGAGCGGCCGCCTTGACGTGGGCAATCACCGACCAGTCTGCCTTGCCGGAGAACATGTCGCAGCGGGCGCGTCCGTGGATGGTCAGTGCGTCCACACCGCAATCCTCAGCCAACTTTAAGACCTCGACTGCGTTGGTGCTAATGCGATCCCAGCCAGTCCGGATCTTGATTGTGAGAGGAATGGTGGCTGCTTTCCGGACCGCTTTGAAGATCCTCTCGAGCAGGGGAAGATCCCGCAGGAGGTTACTTCCTCCCCCCTGCCTGACCACCTTTTTGACCGGGCATCCCAGGTTGATATCCACAATGTCCGCGCCCATCGACTCGACCATGGCCGCCGATTCCGCCATTCGGGCGGGATCCGAGCCGAAAACCTGGATGGAGATAGGACGCTCAGATTCCTCGAAACGCGTCAGATGGAAGGTGCGATCTTGTTGACGGGTTATCCCCTCCGTGCTGACGAGTTCGGACACGACTAGACCGCAACCACCCAGGCCTTTGATGGCCTGGCGGAAAAGGGTATCCGTGTGTCCCGCCACCGGCGCCAGAATCAGCGGGGGATCGATGACGACATCTCGAATTCTAAACATGAGCCAGAGTATTATACCAGTGGTCAGTAGCTAGTGGTCAGTGGCCAGCAAGATCCTCTCTAGTGACGCATCGTTTGAGAGATCCAGCCACTGACCACTGTCTTTATGGTGAGGTATGGTTTATCCGCCGGGTCAAGGAAAGTCGGGGGATTACTTGATGCAGCTCTGGCGCGACTATCTCGAGCAGTACGCCGAGAGCGAAGGAGATGTTCACAAACAGATCATCGTCGGGTCCTACCACGCGGCGGAGGTGTTCGCCGCGCTGTCTATGACCCTCAACCGGGAAGGTCGATACCGGGATTTGATCGACCAGAGGGTTGGGTATTTCCGCGAAGGGAAACGCCGCGCCAGGGATTTTGAGGACTGCCTGATCAATGCGACGTTTTCGCTTTATAACAACCTGAATACTCTGAGCCACCAGTTCACCGAAGGCCACCCCGATGCCGCAAAGCTGATCGGCGAGATCGACGACCAGGTGCGCATCCGCGCGCAGGCCGCCGGGCAGGTCGAACGTTCGGCCGCGGCTCTGCAGGCAGTCTTTCCGCTCCTCAGTCTCATGACGCTGGTGTTAGATCAGGAACAGGCGATGACCTCTGCAATACGGCAGGTGGAGCAGCGATTTGCGGCGGGCGCCGGCGTTGCCTCCACAAACTGGGAGCACCTGGTCAATGCGCTATATCGCGCAGTCGAAATGATGCAACTGTTTGCGGTCCTCTCCGACGATGGCCTGCGCGATCAGGTTAACCAGATTGCTTCGCATTTCCAGGAAGAAGACCACACCTCAGATGTACACCTGAAGCTGCGAAACGGATTCTGCCGGCTGTTTGAGCTGGGTCACCTCGTGACCACCCATCTCGACGAACTCCTCTGAAAAAAGCAGGCAGCAGGCAGACGGCGGCAGGCGGTGTGCAACGATCATGCTTACTACTCCTGATGGCCGAGCAAATCGGCAAGAACCTTCAAAGCTTCGTGTACTTCCTCGTCGCTCACATTCCCCGTAGTGCCAACACCGTCACAGATGAATTCAATTTGTTCGAACGATAAACGCGCTGCGTCGCTTTCTGAAAATCTTCCGCCTTCGCTTTCGGAATATCCATAAACTTTTGTGGATTGCGATCCACAAGTGGGAACCAGGAACTCTGGACTTGCACCATCACGCGATGCCCGCGGCGAAATGTGTGATACACATCAGGCATCTCAAAATTGATCGCCGTTGTCTCGCCGGGCGTCATCGATTCAGGTTTTTCAAAGCTGTTGCGAAACTTGGCGCGGAACGGTTCGCCACGAACCAGTTGTTGATACCCTCCCTTTTTTACTGCGTTTGGTGGAATCGGCTGCCCCCGCGGTGGAGCAGGTGTGAGAAATTCTGTCGGATAGACGTCGATTAATTTCACCACGAAATCTGAATCGGTTCCCGATGTCGAAACATTCAGACTCACTTTGATCGGCCCTGCGATCGTCAGGTCCTCGGTCAAGGCTTCAGTTTGATAAACCAGCACGTCGGGACGCTGGGCGGCGAAGCGTTGATCTTCGGTCATATAGTCCGAAGTCATTCCGGACACAATATAACCGAGGTACGGCACAGGCCGATTTGGATCACTGATGTATTCATCGAACGCATCGGCCTCGGCCGGCGCCTCGCCTTTCAGCTTGCCCGCGGAATTGAAATAGAAGGTCATCGGTTTTGCGTCCTTGGGCGGCCATTCATTCAAACGCCGCCATTCGTTCAAACCGGTCAGGAACATATAGGCTTCAGGCAGATCAGCCTTTTTGTCTTTCAGATAGTGCATAAAGAATGGAAACTGAATCTGCTCGCGGAAGAATGCGCCGGTTTTCACGCCGAAGCTGACATTGCCCAATTTATCGCCATCACGGTCGGCCCATTCGCCGTGCGACCAGGGGCCCATCGCGATCATATTGACTGTGTGGGGATTGTTCTTCTCGACGGAGCGATAAACATGGAACGGGCCCATAGGATCTTCGGCGTCATACCATCCGCCGACATTGAGCACGGCGCATTTCACGTTGTTCATAAACTTCCAGAGCGACCGCTTCTGCCAGAACTCGTCGTAGGTCGGATGATCCACAATCTCCTGCCAGTAGCGGCTTAAGACTCTTCGCTTCATTTCATCCAGCGATGACATGCTCAGGAAGAACTCGTAACCGTCGCCTGAGCCATAATTCGATTCGGAATCCGAACCCGGTGGCGCCGGTTGCGGCGCCCCGAATCGCGGACGAAAGCTGGAATAGAACCAGTAATTAGCGGCCAGCATAAATGCGCCGTTGTGATAGATATCATCACCCAGGTAGTAATCGGCCGTGGGCGCTTGAGGGGAAGCCGCGACCAGAGCCGGATGCGAATCGATCATGCTGGCAGCGACGTGAAATCCGGGCTGTGAAATTCCGACCATTCCGACCTTGCCGTTGTTGTTCCGAATGTTTTTCAGCAACCATTCGATCGTGTCGTAAGTATCGGTGCTTTCATCAATGTCGCTCTTGCCTCGCTTATTGGGTACGAAAGGCCGCACCTGCTGGTATTCGCCTTCGGACATATACCGGCCGCGCGCGTCCTGGTAAACGAAGATAAAGCCTTCTTTTTCGAAATGATCCGACGGCCCGAGGCTTGCGCGATAATTGTCTACACCATACGGGCCGACACCGTAAGGTGTGCGAGTCAGCAGGAAAGGATAGGACTTCGACGTATCTTTCGGCGTATAGACGATGGTGAACAGCCGCGCGCCGTCACGCATTGGAATCATGAATTCGTATTTCGTGTAGAGCGCTTTGACGGCATCGGCGTTCTGCGCAATGACGAACGGTTGAGCAGCCAGTAGTAGAGATACGAAGAGAGCAAATCCGATGAAAAGCCTGTTTCTTTTCACGACGGGGGCCTCCTTGCAAACATACGTCAAACCGATAAAAAAGGCAGGCTGCAGGCAGACGGCAGCATGCAGTGGGCAATGCTAAATCGGCTGTGCGATTAATAGAGACAAAATCTCAACTTGTAGTACAGATTTTAGATCCGTGTCCTCATTTGACGCCGCCAAGCCCGAGCACTTCCCGCTTCGCCTCGTTGCCCAAGCATAAATCCTCACTGCGAGATCTTGGCCGAAAGAAGGCCCTCCTCGACGAGCGCCTCAAGACTGATGAAAAGAGGGTTGCCCGCGAATGCGGAGAAGCACTGGTACGGGGAGTTCCCATAACCTGTTGGTCCCAGTGGAAGAACCTGCCAGATTCGCTGGCCGGCGCCGGCAAGGAAGTCGACAAAGCGCCGCGCTTCGGCCCCCAAGGTGCCGATGCCCAGATTTCCAGGTAAGGATGTCGGGTGCAGCAGAATACCGCTGGATCTAGGAAGCTCCACCGCTGTTCCTCCTCAAAAACTAAATGAGTTGGCCGCGCCCTTGCCGCCGCGCTTTTTCAAGTGCCGGACTGATGTTCGATTGTACCCTACCCATGCTCTTCAGCAGGTACAGAATTGCTCCCGGGAATGGCAGCAGCCCTGCTTGCCTCGGCTGATTCGTAAACAGCTCACATAAGGGCCAGAAACAGCAGTGACACTTTCATGTTCAGACGGAGGCGAAACCCGAGTAAGCTTTGATGCTACCATCCGGCAATAGGTGGAAAAAGACGAATCTGCTCCACAGAGGCACAGAGAACACAGAGTCGATATCGAGGTAACGTGAGCGGGGAACTGGAATTTGCCGTTGAGGCGACCAGGCGCGCGGGTGATTTGATCCTTTCTTATTTCCAAAAGTCTTACCAGGTGAGGGAAAAGGGCAAGGATAATCCCGTCACCTCTGCCGATCTCGCCGCGGATGCCTTCCTGCGAGAGGCTTTTGCCAAGCGTTTCCCGAAGGATGGCTGGCTTTCGGAGGAGACCGCCGACGACCGGCGCCGACTCTTGTGCCGGAGGATCTGGGTCGTCGACCCGCTCGATGGCACCAAGGAGTTCGTGCGGGGCCTCCCCGAATTCGCCCTTTCAGTCGCACTTGTGGAAGACGGAAGGCCCATTCTCGCCGTGGTCTTTAATCCCTCGATCGGCCAACTGTTCCATGCCCAGGCCGGAACCGGCGCGTTTAGGAACGGCACTCCGGCGAGAGTCTCCGCGCGCAAGAAACTCGCAAATGCCTGCCTTTTAAGCAGCCGCAGCGAACAGGTGCAGTTTCGCAGTCTGGATGACCACTGCAGAATTCGGAGACTCGGTAGCATCGCTTACAAGCTGGCCCTAGTCGCGAGCGGTGAGGCGGATATCACGCTGAGCTTCCGGCCGAAAAACGAGTGGGATGTCTGCGCTGGGACTTTGCTGATTCAGGAGTCAGGGGGAGTGATCACCGACTTGCAGGGCAACGGTTTTCAATTCAACAAGGAAGCCCCGCTGGTGCGAAACGTAGTTGCGGCTACTCCTTCTGTTCATGCTCAAGCAGTTCGATGGCTGGTCTCAGGCGCGCCCAAGCCGGCATGATTCCATAAACGCTCACACTCCAAAAAAACCACGTGATATTCAATTTTTTGAATAGACTGAGGCGGAACCCGCTCTGAGGCTGAACTCACGAAGGAGATAAGCTTAGAAGATTCAATAGGTTAGTTTGACTGTTCCGTCGAGATCAAATCTGGCACGCTATGTGCATTAGATAAAGCTGTAATTTCCCGTGATCCAAGCTCGGGCCCTGGGTTGAGGTAGCAAAGCCGGGGAGTTTTCGCGGTCCCTTCCCGCGATGCCAGGGATCTCCGCGGTGACGCAACCTAAATTCTGGGCCGAGCTTGGCAACACATAACAATCCCGCCAGCAATCCCATAGATTCACTGCGAAGGGAGAAGTTTCGATTGTCTAGCCTCATGCTTCTCCGAAGAGCAGGCAGCCGACAACTGGCAGAAATACGCTCGAAGAAACCGTCGTCCCAGTGTCGGACTGCCAGCTCTCGGCTGCATGCTGCTTGCTTGAAAACGAAAAACGATGGCTTCCCAAAGCTCTATTGAGCGGTGTGATTAGGGTCGCATCAGGATTATCAGAGCAGGAATTCGTCGATGGATGAAGCTGGAGCGGTCTCCGTGCGAGCGGCGGAGCGGCTTCCGTCAGGAGTATCTTCTCCTCTACGGATGTATCGCAGCAGCTCCTTGGGCGACCCTTTGAAGTACATGTGCAGCATATGCTCGACAACCCCTTCCAGGGCTTGATCTCGATCGACTGAGGGGGAGTAAAAGTAAGCCTTTCCCTGCTTCCGCTGGTACAGCACTCCTTTTCGATGCATCTTGTAGAGGACGGTCATGACCGTCGTGTAGGCTACGTCCCGCTGAGTGTGGATTTTTTCCCAGATCTGCCTGACACTTGCCTCACCCATCGGCCAGAGGATTTCCATCAATTCGAATTCGCCGGGTGTGAGGTAAGCCGCTTTCTTCATCTTGGATTGCGTCTGCCTCCGCGGTCCGGGCTACTTGATCTCGCCGAAGATCTGAATATAGGCGTCCTCTTTCAGCTGGGCGGCGAATCGTTCGTACTCCGGATTGAACTTCTGCTGGTAGAGACGGTTCTTGATGTCGTCTCTAACTTCTTCCAGCGGACGTATCGCTGCGGGCTTACGCGAGTCGACTCGATATATCACAAATCCATCATTGGTCTTCTGGATATCCGCCACGTCGCCTTCTTTAACACTCGCGACCGCCTTGGCGATGTCCGGGAGCAGCTTTCCTGTGAGGTAAGATCCTATGCTTCCGCCCTTGTTCGCGGTTGGCCCTTTGGAATACTGACTGGCGAGGGTCGCGAATGATTCACCCTTCTTCAAGCGCGCCAGGATGTCCTTTGCCCGAGCTTCGGCTTCACTCGGGTTTCCCTCGGAGTTAATAATTATCTCACTCAGGGTAACCTCTTCCGGAGTCGAGAATTCATTCGCATGATCTTTGTAGTACTTCTCGACTTCCTGAGGGAGCAGAGTGATGCGGGAGCCGACAAACTCCTGCACCAGGCTCTGCACGATGATCTGGTTGCGGATCTGTTCCCGGAATGCGACCAAGGTCGTGCCCTGCTGAGCAAGCGCCCGTTCGAACTCCTGCATATCCTTGATGTTGTTTTTCTTCCGGATACTCTCAATGTACGACGAGACCTGGCCGTCGACATTCGCCGTGAATCCGAGCTCCGACGCCTTCTGAAGGAAGAGTTTCTGACGAATCAAGTCGTCCAGGATATCTTTCTGCGCTTTCTTTAACTCCTGGGCCAGCTGGTCACCGCTGTATTTGGTTGCCAGCTCCTGCCGGATCTCCGCCGTCGCGCGATTGAGATCGGAGAGCGTGATGATGTCGCCGTTCACCTGAGCGAGGATACGATCTACGGTCTTTGTCTGAGCGCTTCCGCTCATAATAAGAAGGATTGGAACAATCCATGACAGTCTTTTCATCGAATGATTCCTTCCGGCGGTTAGGGTCTGTCAATGAATAACGTTTGTACTTTGGCGCGAGCGCCGGGCGGGCAGATGCGAGGCGCCGCGACGCAGGCGATGTCGGTGTGCATCGTCGAGGAGCGGCAACGAAGCAGATGCCCGCCCGCCGCCTCGCCAGCGGGCCTGGGGGCCTGCAGCAAAGTGTAAACGTTATTCATTGACAGACCCTTAATATCGAGTACCGATATAATTGAAATCCAGCCGGTCTTGGTAGATCACCACCAATATTTCCTTTTTCAAGGATGCCAGCTCTCTGTTAATAATCTCGCGTTCGCGGTCGAGCCGCAACTTCTCTTTTATCTGATCTCTGACTTCGGGCAGTTTCTGTTGGTGAGCTGTGATCTTTTCTTCTACCAGGAAGATATGATAACCGTAGCGCGTCCGCACAATCCTGCTGACGGATCCGGGGGATAAGGCAAACACCGCTTTTTCGAACACCTCGGGGAGATCCCCTCTCTGAAACAGCCCGAGATCCCCACCGTCGGCCGCGCTTGTTCCCTTGGAGTAGACCCGCGCCAGATCCCCGAAGTTCTTGTTCGCCTTGGCCTTCAGCCGGTCCCGGATTCTCTCCGCCAGTTTGATGTCATCGACCAGGATCTCCCGGACATGGACTACATCATTCTTCACATAATCCTCGAGATGCACCTTATAGTACGCCTCGCATTCCTCGTTCGAGACTGACAGATCCTTTAAAAGGCAGTCATTTAGATATTGCTGAATCTTCAGGCTTTCCGTCACACTGCGCTCGAGTTCGGCTTTGCGCGCGGGATCGGTCCGCGTCTCCCGACTGTCGGCGCCTGTGGAGGAGATCCGCTCCAACATGGCCTTTACAGCCTGCGGGTCAGGCCGTACTTTGTTTTGCTCCGCCCGGTAGAGCCACAACTTCTCCTCGATGAATGACTCCAAAAGATTGGATTTCACCTTATCCGCATTTTCCGGGTCCCGAAACTCGCTTAATCGGCTGTCGAAGAAATGTTCCAAATCAACTTTGCTGTAGGTCTTGCCGCCTATGCTGACTGCCGCCGTGCGGTGCTCTTCCCCCTGCAGGAAGTTGCGCACTCGGTCTTTCAGGCTGCAGCTCGCAAGGAACAAAGATGCGGGTAGGATGATCAGTGCAAAAACGAGCCGCCGATTGGATGCCATGGCAAAGAGGAATGATACCGGACGGCCCAGCGAATGGCAACGTGCGACCATTACCATGCAGGAGTCGGGGGCCAGAAAAAGGAGAAAGGCATGCAGGCAGGATACTGCACAATGATCAGAGAAGCGGATAGTGCCTATCGCTTCCATGCCTCTAGCCCCCGACCCTTGATCCCTAACCCCTATCGGGGGCAGCGGCTCAGCTCTTCGTAGAGGTAGACCGCGGCTTTCATCCCCTTGTACCAGTCGTCCAGGCAGAGGCTCTCGTTTTCGGAATGTGCGTTGCAGATTGGATCCTCCACTCCCAGAAGAAGCGCTGGGACTCCGCCCAGTTCCCGGGCGAAAGGCTCCACGAAGCCGATAGTGCCGCCAGCCCCGATGAAGACAGCGTCCCGGCCAAATCCCTTTTTCATCGCGCGCGATGCTGCCTCGAAGGCGGGGCCTTCCGGATTGGTGGTCCACCAGGGCACCGATCCCAGCGACTTGGCGATCACCTCGACGCCCCACGGTGGATTCGCCGTCAGCCGACGAATGAGCCGATTGGTGATATCCTCCGGATCCTGGTTCGGCACGATTCGCACGGAAATGAGCGCTCGGGCCGAGTCAACGATCTGGTTCGAAGAGCCCTTGAAGGGGGACGCCTCGAGAGCGATGACCGTGAGCGCCGGCCTCGTCCACAGCCGTTCGTACACTGTGAACTCCTGCTCTCCCGCCAGTTTCATGCCTTTGACCAATCCGCCGTCTGATCGGAACGCCAGCTCATCGAAAGGCAGAGCTTTCAAATGCGCGCGCTCCTTTGCGGTTGGCTTGCGCACATCCCTGTAAAACCCGGGGACGTCGATCTTTCCATCCTCACGAATGAGCCCGCCGAGAATCTTGCTGATGGCGATGACGGGGTCCGGCACCGGGCCGCCCCACATTCCCGAATGCAGGGGATGATCCAGCGCCCGCACTTCCAGATCTGCGGCTACGATGCCGCGCAACTGGTACGTGAGCGAAGGCACGCCGGTTTCAAGGTTTCCCGTGTCGGTGAGGACGATAAAGTCCGCCTTCACCATCGTCTTGTACTTGTGAAGGAATGCTCCAAGGTTATCCGACCCGGTTTCTTCTTCTCCCTCCACGAGGAATCTGACGTTGACCGGGAGCGAGCCGTGGGTTTGCAGATAGGCCTCTATGGCTGCGATGTGGACCATGACGCCCGCCTTGTCGTCCACCACGCCTCGTCCGTACAGGCGCCCGTCGGCGCGAAGGGTAGGCTCAAACGCTGGGGTCATCCATTTCTCCGGGCGGCCCGGGGGTTGCACGTCATGATGCCCATAGAGCAGGACGGTCGGCGCCGTTTTGCCCGCACCAAGCCATTCGCCATACGCATACGGATGAACGCGTGGGAGTGTGAGCACCTGCACTTGCTGAAGCCCCGCTTGGCGCATCGCCTGGCAGGTTGCTTCCGCTGAGCGCAGCACCTCCTCGGGCGGATATTCTGCGGCGCTCACGCTCGGGATGCGGGCCAGCATCTCCAGCGTAGTTCGGAAACTGTCTTTGTTTGAATCCAGGTAAACCAGGACCTTGTCGAGCTCGTACGTCATCTTCGCAGCGGCCATAAGCATTCCTTTCCACGGGACGGTTTTCCTAAAAGCTACCACACCGAATTGCAGATGACGAACGACAAGAAACATGGGCTGGTGGATAGGGGATGGGGGTTGGGGATCAATGTAGGCACTGTGCTGCAAGCAGGACAGAACTCAGATCCCAGGAGGCTTCATGTATATGGGTACCAGTTACTTTCCGCCCTTCCCTGGATCCCATATGGTTGCTTCGATAGTCCATGTTTCGCCGCCGTCCAGGCTGCGTGCCAAGGCGCGGCTCCTCTGGTTTCGAGCGGCCGTATGGATGAGTTTCCGGGTTTTCCCAGAGGAAATAGGCGGCGCTGCGATGCGGCTATCTGTACGCCCCGACTGGCAATGCGTCCTTTAGCTCTCCAGCGGCATCTCTTGCAGAAGAGCGATCTTCACGAGAGCCTGCCGTATCAACTCGCTCTCGGCCGGTCCGAAGCTCTCGTACGGTTCGGCGAGAAAACCGCTGCAGATGCCCATGTGCGAGAGCGCGCATTTCAGCCCGCGCAGATAACTCGAATCCGACGTGCTGACCCGATAAATCCCCTCCCCTAGCTTCAGCATTTGCCGGTGCAGGCGGGCCACTTCTCCTTGATCTCCTCTTAAGGCTGCCTGGTATAGCTCCACGAACAGCTTGGGACAGATGTTGGCTCCGCCGCACACACCGCCGTGGGCGCCCGACATCAGCGCTTGGGCCAGCAATTCCTCTGGGCCCATCAGGAGGGAGAAATCGTGCCTTCCACCGAGCATGCAGGACACCCGGCCGAAGTAGTCCATGCTGCCCGAGCTGTCCTTGAGCCCGACAACGCCGGGGATGTCGGCGGCGCGCACAACCGTCTCCGGCTCAAAGCCCACCTTGGTAAGCGACGGCATGTTGTACAGAAACAGGGGGAGAGGCAATTGCGCTGCAAGACGCTCGAGGTAACCGAGCAGTTCGGCTTGGCTGATCAGGAAATAGTACGGCGCGGCAGTGACTACGGCAGAGGCACCAGCCCGAGCCGCCACGCACGCCAGTTCGACAGACTCGGTGAAGCACGGATCCGTGATACCCACCAACACGGGCACGCGAGTGCCAACCTGCACGCAGACGCTCTTGATCAATTCCCTCTGCAAGCGCTGGCTCAGCCCCGGAGCTTCGCCAGTCGTCCCCAGGATGAAGAGCCCACTGACACCGCCCGCCAGAATATGCTCGATCAGACGTTCCAGACCAGACCGGTCAAGACGATCGCGGTCCAGCAGCGGCGTTACCATCGGGGGGACGATTCCGCGCAGTGGACTCGGTATTTCAGAACGGCTCATCATTATTGGCCTTCTCCTCCGCCCGCCGGCCGTTGGGACTTTGGCCTCCTCAATCAAATGCGAAATCTGAGTCTATGCTACAAATTCTCATCAAGACATGCAACTCAATTGCCTTTTTCAAAACGATAGTTATAATCGGAACATGATATCCCCAAAAATGAAACTTCCTGTATGTTTGCTCATTATCGTCTCTGTAGTTCTTGCCCCGGCCTCTGCGGGCGCATTTGCCGACCTCACCCGCGCGGTCGTGGTTTCGCCCGCCAGCCTTTCAGGACCTGAGAAGAAGGCTGTGGTGATGCTCAGGGAGGAAGTCGAGAAGAGAACGCAGATCCTCTGGCAAGCAGCGCAGGGATGGCCGGCCGACGACGTGCCGGTAATCGCCGTCGGTCCTGCTTCGTCACTCAATGCCTTTGCTGGAAAGTGGGCGTCGCGCCTCGCCGCGGACCGGGGTGTCGCGGGAGCCGAGGGCTACCGCATTCGCGTGGTGAAGGACCGCGCGGCCCCAACCGTGTTCGTGGTGGGCAACGATGCGCGCGGTGTGCTCTTTGGTCTTGGACACCTGCTGCGATCCCTGCACATGGACAGGCAAACCATCACCCTTGCGGACGATATCAGCGCCGCGGCGGCACCAATGTACCCATTACGCGGCCACCAGCTTGGCTACCGGCCAAAGACCAATGCTTACGATGCCTGGTCGGTGCCAATGTGGGAGCAATACCCGCGACCTGGCGGTTTTCGGCACCAACTCAATCGAGTTGATCCCGCCGCGCTCCGACGATGCCGACGACAGCCCTCATTTCCCGCTGCCGAAGATGCGGATGAACGCGGAGATATCGCGCATCGCGAACGAGTACGGTCTGGATGTTTGGGTCTGGTACCCGGCGATGGACAAGGACTACTCGGACCCGAAGACTGTCGAGCTCGCGTTGAATGAATGGGCGGAATTCTTCAAGAGAATGCCGCGCCTCGATGCCGTGTTCGTACCCGGCGGCGATCCCGGCCACACCCAGCCGAAATACATGTTTGCGCTGCTGGAGAAGCAGACGCAGAACCTCCATCGCTACCATCCCAACGCGCAGATGTGGATGTCGCCGCAGGGCTTCAACAAAGAATGGATGGATGAGTACTACGCGTTGGTGAACCAGGAGCCGATATGGTTGAGCGGCATTGTGTTCGGGCCGCAGGTCCGCGTCAGCTACCGGGAGTTGCGCGAAAAGACCCCGCGGAAATACCCGATCCGCTTTTACCCCGATATCACGCACAGCGTCCAGTCGCAGTACCCGGTTCCCGATTGGGATACGGTCTATGCCCTGACCGAAGGCCGCGAGGGCCCAAATCCGCGGCCGACCACTGAAGCCCAGATCTTCCGGCTTAATCGGGACTACTTCGTCGGCTTTCTGACCTACTCTGAAGGCTGCAACGATGACGTCAACAAGATTGTTTGGAGTCAGCTCGGCTGGGATCCCAAGGCCAACGTAGTCGACATCTTACGCGAGTTTGCTCGGTATTTCATTGGGGACCGCTATGCCGAGGGTTTCGCGCAGGGGTTGATGGCATTAGAGCGCAACTGGCAAGGACCTCTGCTGACGAACTCGAATGTCTATACGACGCTGCAACAATTCCGGGAACTCGAACGCATTGCGACGCCGCAGGTGTTGCTGAACTGGCGCTTCCAGCAGGCCCTGTACCGCGCCTACTACGATGCGTACGATCGCAGCCGCCTGATCCATGAAACAGCGCTGGAAGACGAGGCGATGGCCAAACTGGCCGACGCCAAGCGACTTGGGTCGCTGATCGCCATGGCGGAAGCCGAGGCCATCCTGGAGCGGGCAGTAACTCATCCTGTGTCACAGGAGTGGCGCGCCCGCGTGCACGAAATGGCTGAAGCACTCTACCAGAGCATCCGCGCTCAATTGAGCGTCACGCGCTACAAAGCGATCGCCATAGGCCGCGGAGCGAATCTCGATTCCATTGATGTCCCGTTGAACGACCGGCCCTGGCTGACCTACAAGTTTAGTGAGATTCGCAAGATGACAACCGAGGCTGAGCGGCTGAAGGCGATCGATGAGATCGTCAACTGGACCAATCCCGGCCCGGGCGGATTCTACGACGACCTGGGCAACCTGACTCACCAACCGCACCTCGTGCGCGGTCCTGGAGCCGATAAGGACCCTGATTTTCGCCAATCCTCACTCGTGGGATTCGCCGGCGGAGGCCGCAGCGAAGGACAGGTGCCGTGGCGTTTCTCCTGGAAGAACCACGCCGAGTCCTTGTTCGATGCGCCGCTTGAGATGCGGTACACAGACCTGGATCCATCCGCGCAGTACAAGTTGCGGCTGATCTATGCAGGTGAAGGCATGAGCCCAATTCGGTTGATTGCGGATGACAAGTACGAGATTCATCCATTCATCAAGAAGGAATTCCCGCCGAAGCCGCTTGAATTTGACATGCCGGTGGAAGCAACCAAGGACGGGCAGCTCAGCCTGAAGTGGTATAGGACGCCTGGGCTGGGAGATTCCGGCCGGGGCTGCCAGGTCTCCGAAGTCTGGCTCATCAAGAAGTAAAACCGCCTCGAAAGAATGGCAGAAGTGTCTGAATTCCGCTGATTCTTTGAAGCGATTTGGCTGATTGCAGAATCATTTGTTGGAGATCTTGGAACTCAGCTGCCGGAGTTCGCTTGAAATCTCCTCTGCCGCATGTTTTACCGCAGCAACGACCTCCTGCTGGGTCGTTCCCTTATCCAGCCTCATCTTTGGCATGGAGAGGCTGATGGCAGCGATGGCCTGGTCAGCGTCGGCAAAAATGGGTGCACCAAAGCAGCACCCGTCAGCCACTGATTCTTCAAGGTCGGTGCTGTAACCGCGGGCGCGCACGCGTTCGAGTTCGCGCTTTAATTCAACCTCGTCGGTGATGGTCTTCTCAGTGAAACTGTTCAATCCATAGCTGCGCAGCAATTTTTCTCTCTGCTCCTCCGGCTGAAAAGCCCCGATGCTTTTGCCGAGTGAGCTCGCATGCGGGGGAATTATGCGCCCTACAGTATTTCCCATGCGGATTGTTTGCGGGCTTTCCATTACCGCGACCACCTCGATGTGATTGTCGAAGACAATTGCCAGACTGATCGTCTCCCGGAACGTCCGGTTCAGATCTTTCATTCGAGGACTCGCGATGTCGATCAATTTTGTCAAAAGATAGGTTGGGATCAGGGGACGGATATCGAAGGAAAGTGAATATTGTCCCGCTTCATTCTTGTACAGGTATCCCGATACCTCGAGCGTGTGCAGAATTCGAAATACAGAACTTTTCGCCAAGCCGACTTTTTGAGTTAGCTCGTTCAACGACAGCGGAATGGAACTCCTCTTGAGAATCTCCAAAATGTCGAGAGCCTTTCCGAGGACTTTGGAGAAGTATTTCTTCTCTTTCTTGGGGGGTGCGTTCCTCCCGGGTTGCACGGAATGGTGGGAACTCTTCCTTGCTGTTGCGATCATCCGGTTTGATCCTCTTCGAAGTGGAATACCATTTCGAACAAAGTCTATAAGCCGATGTTTCCGACACGCCTAAGTATAACCGAAATCGCAAGAAAAACTGAACTGTCGAGGCGTCCGTCAGCACTTTCGGAATCTTGCGCTATTTGATACACCTGAGGGCCCCGCGTGGGGCGCCAACCACAGAAACTCGTTGCCGTTCTTATCACTTCGAGATAGAAATCTATGGCTTACAGCTTGGACGTTGTGTTGCTATGCACTAATTTCAGTTTGGAGGATTGTTCGACGGAGGTTCGTCTGTCATTCCCGTAGTCCGGGCGTGTTGGCAGCATCGGGACAAGCTGCCGGAATGCGGGCAGGATCGAAAGGCCCTTTCGCAGGAATCCTGAAACGATCGAGGAGTTTAGAGATGAATCTGACAATTATATTGGCTCTCTTTCTATTGCAGGTGCCTCAGGACTCGCCGAAGGAGCGTCTGGCGGCAGTCCAACAGAAGCTGAGGCAGTTCGACCAGGCGATTTTCAGTGAGTTGCTGGAGCAGGCCGACAAGGATCCGGATCCCGCCGTCCGCCGCGTCATTCTCGACCGTCTTAGCCGTTTGCGCCTGCCGGCTGTGCGCGAAGCGCTGGAGCGGCACGCCGCCACCGACCCCGATCCACAGGTCGCGCTCGTGGCGCTGGAGAGGCTGCGGTTGCAGCAGGCCCAGGAACTGGGCCTGCTCTTCGAAAAACGGCTGGCGTTGGCACATACTCAGAAAGATGACAAGGTGATCGAGGCGCTCACCGCTCAGCACCAGAGGTGGGTGACTCTCGCGCGTGGAGCTACCCTGCCGGCATTCCTCCAGGTGGCGCCGCCTGTCTTCGAAGCCATCCCGTCGAAGCTGTCTATACGGGTGCTTGCGTTCGGCGATTTCGGCGAACCGGGACCCAACCAACGCAAAGTGGCGGCCGCGGCCGAAGCATACCATTGGGGAAAGCGCTTCGACCTCGGCCTGACCCTCGGCGACAACTTCGTGCCCGACGGCGTTACCGGGCCTGCTGACCCGCGTTGGAAAGGAGAGTGGGAAGAGATCTACAGTCCGCCCGGCATCCCTATCTTCGCATCCACGGGCAATCACGACTGGGGATATGCAGACAGCCTTGCCGGCGAAATCCTGTACTCACGTCAGAGCCCGAGCTGGCGCATGCCGGCCTTGTATTACTCTTTCACCGCAGGGCCGGTTCAGTTCTTCGCGATCGCCACGCAGGCATGGTCGGAAACACAGGCGAAATGGCTGGACCAGGAACTCGCGCGAAGTTCTGCGCGCTGGAAAATCGTGTACGGGCATCATCCGATTTACTCGTATGGCCCGCACGGCCCCACATCGCAGCTCCAGCAATCGCTGTTGCCGATTTTGAAAAACCGGGCCCACCTCTACCTGTTCGGCCACGAGCACATTGTGCAGGAGCTCAAGCCGGAGGACGGCGTTCACTTCCTGGATTCTCCGGCAGGAGGACAAGCCGCCCGGCCCGCCAAGTCCGGGCCGTTGACTCTGTTTGCCGATTCCTTCTTCGGCTTCGTGGCATTGGAAATTGACAAGGAGCGGATCAAGGTGGAGTTTGTGGATACCGAGGGCAAAGTGCGGCACCAGACGGAGATCAAATAGGATTCATGGCCGGAGCTTTATTGCAAAGCCCCTTTACCCTGGGATCTTTTGCGCCTCCGAGAACATCATGGTTTTCAGCCATGACTACTTCGGGATCAGCTTACCCCCATTGACCAGGGAATAGGTCAGGCCGCCAAGCGGCTTGTTTGCGGCGAGGCTCGCATCATAATAGACATCGTAGCCGTTGCCGATTTAGTGTCCACATTGGGGATGGTTGAAGCCCCTGGCCTTCAGGCGAGGAATAGGGTAGCGAAGTCGACGCAGTTGACGAGCCAGGGTTGTTCGTACACAGCTGCTTGAAACGCCTGGAATTCGGCGTGGCGGTACGGCCACAGCAGATGGCTCGAAAAAAACGGGACACGGATTTGCACGGATGAACGCGGGTGCCAATCCGTGTGAATCTGTGTCCAATTATTTATTGAGAAAAGCAGGGAGTATCAGCAGCTTTCAGTCGGCTTCAGCCGACACAGCACGAACCCCTCGCCTTCCAGGTGAGGGTCGTTTAGTCCCAAATCCCCTTATTCCTGCGATAACATAGTCCACGTTCCGCCCCATCTTGCCACGCGGTCACGAACGCGGTGGCTTTTAAAAACGCCACCGCGCAGGCGCGAAGACGCAAAGAAATGCACAGCCCAACGATTGCCAAGGTAAAGGGTGGTACTGCGCGCCCATAGATCTCCACCTTTCACTCGCACCTGAGCGCCACTATTGGATCCACTTGCATCGACCGCCGCGCCGGGATGTAACTCGCGAGCAACGCGACCCCGGTCAATATGAGGGAAACCGCGCAGAAGACCATAGGATCGGTCGGCCGCACTCCGTAAAGCAGTTCGGACAAAAATCGCGTCACGCCGGCCGCCCCGGCAATTCCCAAAACGACACCCGCCAGCGCCCATGCCATGCTTCCACCGACGATCAAACGAAGCACATCACGCGGCTGCGCGCCCAGTGCCAGGAAAGCAAAGGCGGACAAAAGCAGCATGGGAAAACGTCGCGAACCAACCGAATCGCGTACCACCTCTTCCAGGGTTGAGGTGTCGGAAACGGGTTGTTCGGGCTCAATGTCCGCCAGGGCTTGTTTCACAGGCCTTGTGAACGAGGCTGGAGCTAAAGCCGTTCGCACCACGATCGTCATGACGGGCCAGGCGGCTTGGGTGTAAGGCCGGAAAAACTCCGGACGCACTTCCCTATCCAGCCCCCAGTGCCGTACGTCTCCGACGACACCCACAACGGTGAGCCAGGGTTCATGGGAATCGAAGTAGCCGATCTTGATGCGCTTGCCGACAGGGTCTTCCTTGGGCCAATAACGACGTGCCATCGTCTGATTGATGACGATTACCCCCGGAGCGCTGACCGTATCCTCGTCCGTAAATTCTCTTCCTTCAAGTAAGGGAACATCAAGGGTTCTGAAGTAACCCGGACAAGCCACACTATAACCGGCGCCCGGCTGATGTTCCGGGCCCGGATCCGCCTGCCCCTCAATTACGAAGCCTCTTCCGGCGTTTCCCTGCATAGGCAGGTGACTGATGCCGCTCACCGATGCGACTCCCGGAAGTGTGCCGACCTGTACTGCCAGATCCTGACAGAAGCGCGCGTGCTCCGGCGGGCCGTAGTAAGTGTTTTTCTGAGGGAGCGACATGTGCAGGGTGAGCACGTTCTTCGGATTGAAGCCGGGATCAACACCCAGGAGTCGCGCCATGCTCTCGACCATGAGCCCGGCGCCTGCGAGCACCACGAGGGCCAATGCGACTTCGCATGTCACCAGGAAGTTGCGAAGCTGGCGTCCTCCACCCTGGGTTGCACCACGACCACCGCCTTCTTTCAATGGCTCGTTTAAATCGCTGCGATGTGCGCTCAGTGCGGGCACCAGACCAAACAGCATTCCCGTAAGACAGGAAAGCAACAGAGAAAAGCCGAAGACGCGGCCATCCATTGGGATACTGTCGAGCGGTCGGAATGCGATGAACATCAGTCTGCCAGGCAGAATGAGATCGAGCAGCCTGAGGCCGAGCGACGCCACAAACAGCCCCGCAATTCCGCCCGTCATTGCCAGCAGCACGCTCTCCGTCAACAGCTGCCGCACGATGCGGAAGCGGCCGGCCCCGAGCGCGTTCCGGATGGCAAACTCTTTTCGCCGTGCCGCGCTTCGCGCCAGCATCAGATTGGCCACGTTCACGCAAGCAATCGTCAGGACGAATCCCACGACGGCGAAAAGTGCAAGCAAGGTGGGGCGGAGGTCGCGAATCTGATAGTCACTCATGGCTGCAACTGTTGCGCTTTCCCCGGCGTTGTCTCGTGGATACTGTTGCTGAAGGCCGCGTCCGATTGTGTCCATCTCCGCCCGCGCTTGCGCCACGGTCACTCCGGACTTGAGCCGTGCAATCGATACGAAGGAGTGGGAGCCTCGCCCCCTATCCCCTTCGGTATAACCGACAGGCACCCACAACTGGCGCAAGTTGCTCCAAAACTGGAATCGGAATTCTCGCGGCATCACGCCGACGGCGGTATAACTTTCTCCATCCACTTTGATTGTCTTGCCGATGATCCCAGGATCACCGCCATACCGGCGTTGCCATAGTCCGTAGCTGAGAACAACCTCGTAGTTTTTTCCCAGAATCTCTTCTTCAGGAAAGAAAGTACGGCCGAGGAGCGGCTTGATTCCGAGCACATCAAAAAAACCTGCCGAGACGCGAACCCCGGATACGCGCTCAGGCTCCTTCCCTTCGGAGAGGTTGTAGCCTTTTCCAGCGGAGTCGAAGATGGCAATGCTTTCAAAAACGTGATTCTGCTTCTGCCAGTCGAGAAAGTTGGGCGCCGAGACGATATTGGTGCGGTTTGGTTCGTGAATATTGTTTTCCCAGACAAGAACCAAACGGTCCGGGTCGGGGAAAGGCAAAGGTTTCAAAAGGACAGCATTGATGACGCTGAAAATCGCCGTGTTGGCGCCGATGCCAAGAGCCAGCGTCAGCACAGCAATTACGGTAAAGCTTGGAGAGTTCAAGAGTATCCGGAAGGCATACCGAAGGTCACTTACGAGGCTTTGCATCATCTCCCTCCAGTTCGCTGGCAGTTCTGCAGAGACACGATACTCCTATTACTGAGGACTGGACAAATTGGTTACGTCAGCCACTGAGTGTATGTGGCCCGATGTCCCCAATCGTTGCAGTATTATCCGGCCGAATCCGGCCCGCGATGCTCATTATTCATTGACGTTTTGCGCCTTCGCAATGGCGTCTTTAAAAACCACCGCCAAGGCGCAAAGAACGCAAAGTGCCCAAAGGAAAACGATCGTCCTTGCTAATAAATCCATCCGAGCGAAAGTCAGCATGTGCAGGCCGAGGCGCCTCGGACTATTGGAAGCCGCGGTTCGGATGAAAGCTGACCCACAGGATGCAGCAGGGTAGAAATCAGCGAAGAGAACACGGCAGCCATGGGCTGAGAGGCATCAGGCAGGGCTCGTAAGTGCAATGTTTTCAGCCTGGACGGAATCATCGGCAGGCACAGGCTGCGCGGTTTAGAGCACTTCTCGAAGAGGACTTGGCTCGACAAGACTTTACGGTGGTCAAGGAATCGGGAGACGCGGATGCAATACTAGGTGGTATCCTGTCGGTGCGCGTGTTGGGTGGAAGCTCAAAAGCCTGTGCAATCATGACACTCAAGGATAAGACCGGAGGCGTCCTGTGGAGCGGTAGTTTCACAGAATCGCTCTTTAAGCTCACCTCCAACGATGAGGTGAAGAACCCCGCTGCTGATGTTGCTAAAAAACTCCGCGATGACGTCAGAAAAGCGGCTGAGCGTGGAAAACAGAAGCCATTCGCGCTCAAATAGAATTCCATTGTCCTCGTAGAAGGGGGAGGTATGAACATTCGCCCTGGGCTTTTCCCGTTGGCAGCTGTGTTCCTGGTTGCGAACCAGCTTTGGGGTGACGTGCTGATCTCGGAAAGTACCGTCGGCGCGGCTGGACGCCATAGAGTGGAAGGTACAAGGATCACGATGATCAAGGGCCTGAAGATGCGGGTCGAGGCGAAGGTAGGGAAAGATGTTGTCGTAGTCCTTTACGACGCGGCGGCGTGCCAAGAGATTTCACTTAATTCGCGCAAACGGGAAGCCCGGATCAGGAAATTCAGCGAGCTCCGGGAAGCTGCGGAGCGGAGCGTGCCCAAGGAGAGAGTCACTTCATCCATTGCGCCCACAGGAGGGCGCGAGGATGTTGGAGGCAAGTCATGTGACGAGAATGCGTTTACAATTCGGGTTCCGATACTAAAAGACGGCGGTCCAGTACTCGTGATGACCGGCAAAGCCTGTGTGGCAAAGGATGTTGCCGGCGCCGAAGAGTACAGCGCTTTCGCTTTGGCAGCCGATAAAGAAGGTCTGGTCCTGGGTTTTACGAGCAGCAATCCCGTCTTTGTCGCTCTGGCCCGCGCTGAAACAACGGTGTACAGAATCGTTGCGGAACTCGGCGGAATTCCATTGAAGCTCGAGAGGAACATACGGTTCGAGGGGGGATTTCTTGCGGCTCTCCTGAACAGGAGCGCAGGAACGAGGAGCAGCCAGGTGATCTCAGTGTCGGTAGATTCACTGCCGCCGGAGGAATTCGGTATACCAGCGGGATGGAAATCCGTGGGGAAATAAGCAAAACTCTGTCGCCACAAGATGTAAAGCAAAGCCGGCCGCAAGCTCTTGTGTCTTCCCTGAAAAAACGCAGTCTCATCCTGTGGCCGTGCTGACTTAAGAAGTCGCACAAACGGGGCTGAAGCCCGTCCTCAGCAGTTTTCACTGGTGTCACCTGCTGAGCCACAGGCGTCACCTGCTGAGTCAGTTGCATCGCTAGCTCTCGCCAGGGATGATTTTGCATGAGCGAGCGCCCGCATGCGCGCAAATTGCACCAGGATCCTGCGCATCACATTGGCGGAGATGGCAAAAAAATGGGCACGGTCCTTCCACTCGATCCCATTTGGCGCGGGAAATGTCGAACTCACGCTACGTGATGCGAAAGGGGCTGTGCGCACCTCCGTGCACTAGTAGGAGGATACCGGGTCGAACGGGTGTCTACCTAGGAGACCGATCACCTACTACTCAGTCGGATCAAGGGCTCGCGTCAAAATCGACTTTATTTCTGTACGAGCCCCAGGGCTATATCAGACCCCTGGACATGAGAGCTTTTCCAGACTACCGTCGGCGGTTGCTCGATACCATGTCTGTCCCTCGATTATGAGCGCCTCCGCCCGGGAATCGGCGTCCAGCAGGTCCACCCCAGGCAGCCAGGTGCAGATCGGGATCACTTTGCCGCCGTAAAGCGGTTGGATGACGCGGGTGACAGTGTGGACGACGACGATTTGCTTGCATCCATAAGCAGCCAGGACCCGATCGATGTGAGGCTTGGAGGAGTCTGGGATTGTGCGGGTGTCGCTCATCAGGGCGAGGAGCCCAAGTGCAGACCCTGTTTCTGCAAAATAGCCCCGATACCACAAAAGCCCTTCGCTCCCGCAGAGCGCAGCCGAGGTTTCACGCTCCCATGGCGTCAACCGCATCGGCAGTTCGGGTGCCAAACTGTGCCTGACCAGGCGGTTCATCTGGTCAAGTGTCAACTTACGTTCGAGGATGCTAGGGGATATTCCGGCGTGAACAAACAGAATCTCGTTGATCTTGATAACCGTGTTTTTGGTTCGCAGCCACCGGCCCAGTTCGGTGGTGAAACCGAAGAGCTACTCGTAGGGAAGATGTAAGGTGTGCGCGATTTCGTGGTACTTGCCATATACCACATTGCTTGATCCTCGCATAGAAAGATGGTCATGGTTCCCCAACAGGAAGTGGACACGCCCACCGGCCAGTTCGGCATGTTTCTCCAGTGCCTTGATCAGCCAGAGGCTCTCGGTCACTCCAGGACCCTTGTGGCCGGCTTCAAGGTGGATTTGCACGGATTCCGTGTTTCCCCTGCAGGGGCGCTGAGGAGACAGAAAACCTGGGACGCCGATAAACGGAGCGACCGAGCAAGGTCGTGAAGTTAATGGGTGCGGCGCCCACCCTGGAAGGCCTAGCAAGCCACCAGAGAGGGAAAGATCTGGGGACATCGCGAAAAGACAAGTATTATGTCCCCAGGTCCAGGCTGATACGGGTGGAGAAGCCAGAGTTCATTGCAAGCCTCATCCTCTCGGTTTATTGAAAACCGATCGCAAAAATCCCCGGCCGAGGAAGAACCCCGAAATCACGGAGAAAAAGATCGCGCCGGCCTTGTCAATGGTTTGGGCCAAGGCAAGGATACTGTCAAACCGGCCGAAAAAGGAGGAGAGCACGAACGTTTGATGCTCGGGATCCACGCGCTTCCATTGCACCTGGAGCCGTATGATATAGGAAATGGCAGGGGAACCTGACTTCAAATCGATGATGAACAGAATCATCATCAGGATGCAGAAGAGGATAAACTTGTCTTTCAGGACACTGGTCAGCGGCTCGCATTTGCGGAACGGGCGGGATTCTTGTGCCATGTAGAGGAGTAAATTCACTTCAATGCAGATAATGTGTCAAGGTCAAATTGAGCGTCGGCGCGTTTCTTCTGCGTCTAACGGGCGTGTTCAGATCCGCACCCAGTTTCCTGCGGCCGATTTTACCCTTGCGCTCGATGTTCCGGCCCTGCGGGTTCAGGCGAAGGGCGCCGACCTGCGGCGGGTGCAGTCGCGCCGGGACTTCTGCGGCGGCACATTTCTTGTAGAGGGCAAGCAAACGTTCGTGGCCTTTGACCTGGGAGTCGGCGAAACAGTCATTGAAACAACTCTGTGACCGCACATCGGAGGATGGTCATTTAAGACTGCCTTTCAGTTTTGACGATTCTCCGCGGTCGCCTTCTTCAAGCTCCGAATTGGATGGCCGAACCGGACGGCATCCGCAAATCAGAAGCTGGAAAATCGGGGACATTCCGAATTTCCAGCTTTCCTCCGCTGAATAGAAAAGATCAACCGCTGGTTGATCCGTCCGATTCAGCTGAGCAAGTCAGGAAATTCGGAATGTCCCCGATTTTTTTCGGAACTGGATTGCAGTGAAGCAGGCCAGTTCTGTCTATGGCGCAAATCAAGCCAAGGCTGTCTGGGCCCGGATGGTTTCCTCAACGCTAGAATGTTCGGATCTTGATATTTCTAAAGAAAACCGTGTTGCCATGATCCTGTAGAAGGATGTGGCCTTTCTCGGCTTCGCCAAAATCTTTCCGGTCCTTAAACTTGCTCTCCGCTTTGTGAGCAAGGAACTCCTTCCCGCCGCGCTCGTACTCGAGCACTTTCACCCCGTTGAGCCAATGCTCGACGTGTTTCCCTTTCACCAGGATTCTCGCATGGTTCCATTCGCCGATGGGATTGACCTTCTTATTTGCGGCGGGGATCAGGTCATATAACGATGCCAGAGTGCGATTGCCATTAATCCCCTTCTTGGCATCGGGATGCTTTGAGTCGTCCAAAAGCTGGTATTCGAGCCCGATCGCCGAGCCGGGTGTTTTCGGTTGCTGTTCGGTAACGAAGTACTTGATGCCGCTATTGGCGCCCTCCGTGAGCTTAAAATCCAGCTTCAGTTCAAAACTGCCATACTCGTCCACGGTAACGATGTCGCCGCCGAAAGCCGCTTCGCGACCACCGGACTCCTGGACGACCAGCATGCCATCCCGCAATTCCCAACCTTTTGCCGGAAACGAATCGAGATACGCGCCCCGCCAGCCGTTCGTGGTTTTCCCATCAAAAGAAGCTTCCATCCTTCATTCTGTTCTCTTTTTGTGAGTGTGTTTGGCTCGGGTTCTTTCGTCTGCCCAGCCATTCCCATGCAGAGGGGAATGAGAGTCATAATGAAAAGCATCGTACAAACGCGCACCGAATGCTTCATCGTGGAATTCATATGTCCTCCCCGGCATTTCTGATTTTTTTGAGATTGTAGCACAGCAAGAAAAATGACGAGTGTGTGGAGCGGGGCGAACCCAATGACAAATAGACCTCGCCCTGTGGGATCGAAGCGCCGCACTGAGCCTTTCAGCTACTTCGAGTCGATCTTGACGATCACGTAGGTAAGATGTTTTCCATTGGCCACCAGTACTTGATGCGGCACATTTGCGGGTATATGAACCATATCCCCAGCGGAGAGATCCTTTCTCTCGCCCCCCTGGATGGCACGCCCGCGAATCTCACCCGGAGCCGTAGTTCTCCCTTCAAGTACTGAGCCGCCAACGACCACTGTGGCTTCACCGGTCTGAATAATGAAGATGTCGGCCTGCGTTTCATGCACTTCCGCTTCCCCATTCCCCTCGCGGTGAACCACCATCAGCGAGTGATTGCCGAAATTGCCGAGCCTTTCCGTAGCAACCTTGTGGGCATCTATCTTAGGAGCGAGGCTTTTTTGGAAAGCCTTAAGTGTGTCATTGCTTAGGTACACGACACCCGGAGGATCGGCCGCGCGGAGCGGGATCAGGGTCGCGAGCAAAAAAACGAAGACGAAGCATTTCATCGTGAAAGTCCTCCATGCAACACATTTTCTTTCCTGAAGTCTCCTGAATGAAAGCACGATTTCTGCTATTGGGCTATGCATTTGACTCCAGTAAGGACTGCCTGAACGGTCCGGTCTGAGCCAGATGAGCCTTTGCGAATCTTTGCGTCTTTGTGGTGGGGTTATAAAACCACCGCAAAGGCTCAAAGACGCCAAGAATCGCCAAGGATTCCTTTCAGCACAGGTTGGGGTCGTAACATCGCTAGTTACTGGAGTCATGTGCATACCCCCATAGTTCATTGATGCCGATGCGGGAAGCCCTCCAATCCCGGGACGTGCCTAAGCGCCTCAGCCTGTCAGACCGCCAAAGAAGTCTGGATCGTAGACGAAATCGCGCGGAGGAGTCTTCGAAGGCGGCGAGCGTTTGGGAACTTCCCAGAGATTGAGATGAAGTAGGATCTTCTTGATGACGGGCGGGTCTTCGATGGAGCTGATGATGCGCATGATGGCTCGCCTCCATTCTGCCGCGAAGAATGAAGGACAACCTTTTCCCTGCGAGAGGATTATTGCGTCCCCAGATCTCTGCGCCCGACCGATGGATCACGCAGCGGCCTTGCGCACCCGAAGTTCGGCCTTATGGCCGGTGGCAGAAAGGACGCGAATCAACAGATCGGTTGAGGTGCCTTGGGTGTTTCCGTTAGCGATAGCTGTCACGCGGGTGCGTGATGTCCCAGCGCGCTTTGCAATCTCTGCGTGGGTAAGGTTTCCATCACGGATGATCTTCGTCAAAGCGCAGGTAAGCTCTGAACGAAACTCCATCTCGGCTGTCTCAGCCGCTGACAATCCCAGCGCTCTGCCCAACTCCCCTGCCGTCTTGACCCTGACGGGTCTGTCAGGACTCGATTTTCGCATTTAAAACCTCCCGCAGCCGGCGCCGTGCCAAATCAATTTCATGTGCCGGCGTTTTCTGCGATTTCTTCTGAAACCCATGAAAAACAAGAATGGCGTCGGGCGTGCTCGTCAAATAGAAAACACGCGCCGTTGAGCCTTCATCTCTTGCTCTCAGTTCGCACACCCCAGACGCAACCGCCGGCATCGGCCGACTGAGAGGCATGCCAAGATTGACGCCTTTTTGAAGGTCCCTTAGAGCCTCGCCAATCTGGCGTCGGATCGACGCCGATTGTGCTGGAATGAAGTCCAATGCTCTCGGATGAAAATCGATCGGCTTCACACTTAGCATTATGTCTCGAATCTGGGACATCGACAAGTCAAACCATGTACGATCGTGCGACCCGCCACATTGATGGGATTTGCCCTGAGCAGGTCACCAGAAGAAATCAGTCCTGGAGACTGGCGCAAGGTTGGCCAAGTGTCGCTGACCAATCCCGAGGATCTTTTTGGCGGCCGCCCCGGCCACAAATGGTGGGTCGTCATGAATGCCGGAGAGCACAACCGCGCCCCGCGCATCTTCTTCAACTCCGGGAAGTACGGGACAGAGCAGATGTACTCACTGGTCACTAAGGAGCGGACTTGATACACTTTGGTGAAAGTGGACCATGCGGGCGCATTCCCCCGGAGGCGTATCCACCATGCAGACCAGGCTCGCCGCCCCAGAAACTCACTCAAAGATGATTTTGCTGTTCATGGGATTCCTGCTCGCGGTCCCGTTATGGGCGCAGGAACCGGGGGTGCAGATCGAACTGAGTCCGCCGGCACCTTCCACGGCTGACAACATCAGCTTCAAGCTAAGCGGGGTCTGGCGCGACAGCTGCGTTCCCCAGTCGCCCATAGTCTCGATCACCTCCGGACTCATCCGCATCCAGACTTCGAACCCGGCCGCCGTCTGCCTCCAGGCGCTCACGCCGTGGACTCTGACGGGAGCGCTGGGTAAGCTGGCTGCAGGAGATTATTTGATCGTCGTGGAATACTCCGGAGCGAGTATTCCGTCCCAGATCGAGATAGGCAGGAAATCCCTGACCGTGGTCAGCTCTTCAGCGCTCAACGAGGTCGTTCTGCCGGTAGTGGTCAATGGAGCCTTTGCCGAGAATCTGCACTATCAAACCATCTTCAGCATTCTGAACACCTCTGCGCAACAGATTGAGACCACCCTGCAGGTTTACAGCAACCAGGGAAAGCCGGGCGGGGTTTTTTGTGCGCCGATCGCGCCGCCGCCATCCAGCGCCACCGCCACGCTGGCGCCCAATGCGGATTATCTCCAATTCACCTCCGCGGATCTGCCGTTCCACGACGGTTGGGCTCTCCTGCGCTGGGAGGGATCCGCCTCTGTTCTGGCCTCGGAAGAGATCACCCTCGTTGCGGCCGCTCCGCAGGCCTGCATGCTGGTCTGCAACTGGCCATCGACGGAAAAACTCTCGAGCACCCAGATGCCTGCGATCAAGCCGGCCCGGGAGTTCCGGCTTCCTGTGACGATCAACCGCTACCGGCAGACGGCTCTCGCACTGGTCAACCCGTCCGCCACCGAAACGGCCAACGTGAGGATATCCCTCATGGATGCCGCGGGGAAAGCGGCAAAACTGGGGGTTCCGGACAGCTTTGAAATCCGGATCCGTCCGCTGGAGCGGGAAAGCAGATATCTTTGGCAGTTGGCTCTCGAGAGCTCCGCATTGACAGTTGTGATTCCGACTCCCGAATCGTTTCAGGGGTCCGTGACCCTTTCGGCAAGTATCCCCATCGCGGTCGGCGCCCTTCACCTCATGTTTCCCCAGGGTAAGTTCGTTTCCATCCCCAGCCTCTCTTCGTTTCCCTGATCGTAATGAAACACGGATCCAACAGGCTTTGCTCCAACTGCAAGGGCCAATCTTTATGCAGTCGATGATCCGTGCGAGTTCGTGATCATCCGTGTCCGGATTTGTTTTCTTCGAGGTCTTCGCAGTCTGATCTGCGGCAAATACACTTCCCGGCCGTCATGAGTTGGCGCGCAGCCAGCGGGTGAGGTCGGCGCGGGACGCAAACTCCAGCAGCGCCTCGCCGAGAGCTTCGATCCTGGAGAGTTCCAGCTTTCGCACGGCCTTCTCCTGGGAGGCAGGCAAAGCGCCCAAGCGGCGCTTGAGCAGCCGAAGCACAAGCTCAACTTCGCCCTGCTGCCGGCCCATAACGATGCCTTTTTGCAGCCCCTGTTGCAAACCCCTCCGCATTCCAAGCTCGATGAACGGGTTGGTCAGTTGCATGGCTTTTTCCCTTACCATATCTGGCGTTACTTTACTGAGTTCCCGCTCCAATTGCAAAGCCTCGCGGGTATTCAACGGCTGGTACGCAGAAAAGAATCCGGCCACCAACTCCTGCTCGGTGCGGTTGATGGGGGTGACGGCTAAGCTCAGGAAGAAATCCCGAGCCAGTCTGATCCGACTCCTCAAATCGAACTTCATCCTGGAGGCAAGCGCCAGCGCGGCTGGGTTCGCCAGCTTTACATAGCACTCCGCGTCCATCCGAGCCAGGTCAATGACATCGAATTCAAACTGAAGCACCTTCTTGTTTGGGAAGTCGACCCGTAGCGGGATTTTGCAGGCTGGCGCTCCCTCTTTGTGGCTTAGGACTGCGATTGGATAGACCGGCAGGTCGAACGCGCGCCAATCGAGCATGAAGTATTCCAGCATGCGCCGCCGCAAGTCGGTATCGGGCTGAGCCTGGTGTTCGAGGTGGATCAGAAAGCCGGTGGCCTGCCCCTGGAAGCGGGTTTTGATCAGCAAATTGCCGGTCCGTTTCCTTCCGTCGATGGTAACCCGTTCCTTATCGACGAATTCCAACATATCGAAATCGATGAATCTGCCGGCCTCGGGCAAGAAAGCGTGGAAGAATCCGCGCAAGACTGCGGGCGTCATCAGCAGCCTCTTGAACATCGCATCGTGGTTCACGGCATCCCCCAGATGCGTATATTGTTTCGGCCGAGGCCGGTCTATTTCACAAGATATGGCCGGCGGACCCATGCGCGTAATGTTTCGCAGGAGCGGCGCCTATTTCAGGTTTTTGAGTGAAAAAAAGCGAAACGCGTTTTCATCGATTTTGATCCGTGAAGATCCGTGCAAACCGTGTCCGATTATTTATCTGCGTTTATCTGCGTCCATCTAGGGTTCCTTACAAGCCGCAGCGGAGATTCCATAGAGCTCAGGATCCAGGATAGCAACCTGCTCCTGGTTGATTACTCCAGGGGATCCCGCCCCGCGCATATCGTCATCGCGCTGATCAACAGCGAAGCGGTCGTCGAGAAGTACCTGCGCCAGAAAGGCCGCGTGATCCCCCGTTCCGCGAACCCGAAATACTCAGACATCGAGATCGCTGAATCCGACCAATTCGTGATCGCCGGCGTAGCGCTCGGGATCGTGGAAGGCGCGGTGTAGGCTAGGAAGATACCTCCTTGGAGCCTGCTCTCGATGTCGGCCCACCATGGTCCAAACTCATCCTTCCATCTATCCCCCGCCCAAAATGACGTAATGCGTTAGTCTCAGGTGGAAACTCTGGTGGTTCTTTGAGTCTTTGCGTCTTAGCGGTGAGATTTTAAAAGCCACCGCTAAGACGCATAGACACGAAGACCTACAAAGTATCTCCGCCAATCCACCCAAGACTAACGCATTACAAAATGACAATGATTGCATTTGAATCTTATGTCAGATATGACATACAATATTAAATCGTGACTCCGAACGATAAGCCTCTTGTATGGATGAGCACCTCGGTCAAATCACCTCCATTTTCAAGGGAGGCAAGACTCGAAGCTGGATTCTTGCTCAGGAAACTACAAAAGGGCCAGAGGCTGGAAATGCCGCACTCGAGGCCAATGCCGGCCGTAGGTGAACGGTGTTATGAACTGAGGATTGTCGACGTGGATGCGACGTGGCGCATTATTTACCGCGTTGATCCCGATGCTATCGTGATCCTGGATGTTTTCAGTAAAAAATCACGGTCCACGCCCCAATCGGTGATCGCTCGCTCGAGGAAAAGATTACGGGAGTATGACGATGCGTAACGACAAGAGAAAGCGTCTTGAGGCAAAGGGATGGAAGGTTGGGAGTGCGAAGGAGTTTCTCGGACTCTCCTCTCAGGAGGAGGCCTACATCGAAATCAAGCTCAGGCTTGCGGAAAGCCTTCGCGAGCAGAGGTTGCGGCGCCGGATGACGCAGTCGGACCTGGCCAAGGCAATCAAGTCAAGCCAGTCCCGGGTTGCGAAGATGGAAGCCGGGGAAGGCTCCGTATCATTGGACCTTCTGGTCCGGTCGCTGCTCGCACTCGGCGCTTCCAGCAAAAGCCTGATCAGGCTCCTCTCAACATGAAAGTCCGCCCCGGCCGCATAGGTAAACGAAATGCATCCATCAGTGCCGCCGCCCGAAAGAAATCCGGATCCTCCTGCAAGCCGCTAATTTCTGACTTATGTCTGTTCATTGAAAACCACACCCCAGCGACGGTTTAACGACCCTCGCTTCGGCCGGGTTGGAATCCATGGGATCAGACTGGACGTTGGTTTAAGGATCCGCGCCAATTTATTCAGCAACGCTGAATCGATTCCCTCGCGCTCCAGCAGCACACCCATCCGGCGGATTGTACCTATGTCACCAAAGCGCAATGTGGTTTTTATAAGTTCCGACGCGCTCACGCGTTTTGCCGCCAGTTCACGCCGGATCCACGTCGGGCGTCCAGGCGTCACCCAGCGGCGATTGGCGCGGCACGAGGTACAACCCCTGACGCACCCTTGCAATCAGCCCGCCGCGTGAGAGGCGGCTCAGCAGTTTGCGCTCCTGGTCCGGGGGTCATGCGCAGCAATGAAGCCGCCAGGTCTCCAGTCCGCACTGTCCGCAGCCTGCGCATCTGCAAATACGCAAAATGGGGGTATGCACATGACTCCAGTAACTAGCGATGTTACGACCCCAACCTGGGCTGAAAGGAATCCTTGGCGATTCTTGGCGGCTTTGAGCCGTTGCGGTGGTTTTTAATAACCCCACCACAAAGACGCAAAGGCGCGAAGATTCGCAAAGGCTCATCTGGCTCAGACCGGACCGTTCAGGCAGTCCTTATTGGAGTCAAATGCATAGCCCCAGCGCAAAGAACTGTGTTTCCAGGTCTCCCAGCTTCTTTTTCATGAGTGCACTCTATTTCAACGTTATACCCTTTCAGGGTATTTGCATAAAATTACATGCTTACCTCAAAAACCCTAACTTCTGTCATGAATCCATAGCATTTACCGCGTATCACGCTCGGCAGCAGAATTTCGCAGGAGGTTTGTGATTCGATTGCGCGGAGATTCCATAGAGCTTAGGATCCAGGGCGGTGACCCGCTCCTTGTCGACTATTCCAAGGAACCCCGCCCCGGGCACATAGTCATCGCGCTGATCAACAGCGAGGCGGTGGTCAAGAAGTACCTGCGCCAGAAAGGCCGCGTGATCCTGCGTTCCACGAACCCGAAATGCTCGGACATCGAAATCGCGTATCCGACCAATTCGTGTCCGCCAGCGTAGTGCTCCGGATTGTGGAAGGAGTAGTGTTAGAGCCAAGCGGGATTTGTTTGCTATTGGAAATCAATATTGGGTATATTTTATATACTTATGGCGACAAACAGCAAGTCACACAAAAAGTATCGGATGGACAACGAACAGATATTTGCCCGGCATCCGGTCCTGACACTTGAGGCATGGGCAGATGATCTGGGCAGCTCTGAGTACAGGCGGGCAGCCAGGGAGAGAGCACACTATTTCAGCAGAACCGGGCGGCTCTTGAAGCTCACACGCGGGATCTACGCCGTTGTCCCGCCAGGGATGAGGCCAGATAGGTTCGTTCCGGACCCATACCTGGTGACAGCGGCTTTGCGCCCTGATGCGATCCTCTCTCACCATGCGGCGCTCGATTTGCTGGGGGTAGCACATAGCCTGTTCACCCGCTTCACCTATTACACCGCCGATCCGCGGCGCACCTTGCGTCTTTTGGAGATGAGTTGGCATGCCCTCAGGCATCCGGCTCCGTTGGCGCGCGCAAAGGAGATCGATTTAGGAGTACTAACCCTCGATCGACAGGGAGTGATAATAAGAGCTACTGGCCCGGAGAGAACTCTAGTCGATGGATTCGCTGATCTCCGCTGGGTCGGCGGCCTTGAAGAACATGTCGAGTCCGCTGCTGCTATCCGGGATTTGGATCTCGACCTGCTGGCGCAATATCTGGAAGTCCTTGATCAACGCCTTCTCTACGCCGCGGTAGGCTGGTTTCTTGAAAAATTTCCGGAAGTCGCAGGTAAGGAGGAGACATTCTTTCAGAGACTGGAAAAGCATCTACCGCGACAGCCATTGTACCTGGACAGACGCCGCCAGGGGGGGAGATTCGAGGCTCGGTGGAATCTAATGGTCCCGGCACATCTCAGCCACAAATCCGGCTTTGAAGGAGCGACGGAATGATTCCGAGTCGCGAAACCCTGTTTGAACTCCAGAAAAAACACAGATTCTCAGCGCGGATTCTCGAGATCGTCATCAGGCTTCGCGACATTCTAAAATCAATCGGCGAGGACCAGCTTCTCTCCGGCTCACTCGTTTTGAAGGGAGGAACGGCGCTTAACCTTTGTTTTGGATCCCCGCCGCGGCTATCAGCTGATCTTGACTTCAACTACGTCGGAGCTCTCGATCTCAAACGCATGAGGGAGGACCGTCCAAAGCTCATAGCCAAACTGGAACTTATTGCTCGCCGGACTGGCTACCGGATTCAATCCTCTGCAGAGGAACACGCAGGCAAGCGGCTGTATCTTAAATACGCATCTGCCTTGGGAGGTGAAGGAACCTTGCAAGTCGACGTGAACTTCCTCCATCGGCTTCCACTCGAGACCGTCCGGGAATTGCCTGTCTGGAATCCGGGAGAGGGAGAGGTTGTTCTGACGAAGGTAGTAGCCGACAGCGAGCTTATCGCCGGAAAGGCGATCGCGATGCTCGATCGCGTTGCGCCGCGTGATCTTTACGACATCTCGATTCTCCCGAAACGAGTAGGATCTTTCCACGTCAGACCCGAGATGCGGACGGTGTTCATAGCCATGGCTGGTGTTCTCGACCAGTCTCTTACGCGTTACACGCTTGATCGCTTCCAGAGACTGACGGACGACGCTGTACAGGAGATGTTATATCCGCTCCTTCGGGAGGGCGAGCGCCCCGATGCGAAGGCTCTCCGGGAGAATGTCGCTCGAGTGATCGGCCCCTGGCTCACGCTCTCGCCGAATGAAGAAGAATATGCGGAGCGCCTGCAGAGAGGCGAACTGATGCCGGAGCTACTCTTTCCGGATAATCGGCAGATGGCAGACAAATTGCGGCAGCATCCAGTGCTGCTTTGGAAGGTCAAAAATGCACAGTTATTATCCCGTCGGACGTTGCGGCAGAATTCGAAGAGGAAACCGGCCAATTCGTAATTTGTGGAGAGATTGATATACTCCGGAGTATATCGGGAGATTTATATGGGCAAACCCTTGATGATCCAGGAAGAGGACGAGCGCCGGATTGAAAAGCTCAAGCGGCGTCTGGGAATCGCGCGCAAGGTGGACGTCCTCAGAGCCGGGATGGACCTGCTCGAAAAGGAAGCGGAGCGCAGGGAGAGAGTCCGGCGCTGGAAACGCTCCGCCGCGCTGGTCGCAAGAACCAGCCGCGAAGTGAATGCCGAGTTTCAACCCTACTCCAGACTGAAAAGGATCTGACCTTGCTCCCCCGCCGCTGGCATATCTACATCGTCGATCTGGAACCGCGGGTAGGGACAAAACCCGGGAAGCAGCGTCCCTGTCTTGCCATCCAGCCGTCGGAATTCAGCGAGGCCGGTCTCGAGAGTACGGTCATCTTGCCGCTGACCACAAGAGTCACGGGCGAGGATGCTTTTCCCTTGCGTGTGCGCATTCCCAGGGGAACTTGCGGTCTCGAGGCTGACAGCGACATCCTCGTGGACCAGATCCTGCCCTGGGACAACTCGCTCTTTCGCAAGGAACTGGGATTGCTCCCGGAGGCATTGGTGGAAAAGGTAACGGCCGCGCTGAAGGACTTCCTCGATATTTAGCCGCCCTTTGCTCTAACGGCATGGGCCAATCTGTATGCAGTCGATGATCTGTGCGAGTTCGTGATCATCCGTGTCCGATTATTTATCTGCGTTTATCTGCGTCCATCTGCGGTTACTCACAAGCCGCAGCGGAAATCAGAAGTGTGCAAAAACTTCCCGTCGACACCCCCGATTCGCCCGCCCTCAAACTCGGCGTCAAGAACTTCCCCATGATTGATTTCGGCCTTACGCCCACATTCCCCGCCCAACTACGCGAAGCCGCCCCTGCCACCCCCGGCCCCGGCAACGACAACGGAGGCGCTATCGGTTGTCTATCGCCAAGTAGCTAGCGCCCCTGGATTCGCGTACGGGGAATCGGCAAATTACAGGGAAGCTGAAGTGCGGATTATTTCGCTTGAGCAGGCCCAGCTGCTGACGGAGGGCAAAGATCTCGAGACTGAGGTTTTGGCGGGAACGGAAGAAGCCGCTGAGGCAGGTGAGAAACCCAAGAAAAAACGGCATCATGGGACCGGACTTATAGCACAGGGGTCCCACCCGGCGCCCGCGTTAACTTCTTGAACATCCAACCTCAAGGAGTTTTAGCGACACACAAACTTATAATTCCTTCACAATTCGCCGGCCAACTAGCCGGCGAAGGCATATAGTATCCCAATATGGACAGGATACTGCCACTGCACAATCCGCAACTTGGTGGAATGGTAGACGAAACACGGCTGCGCGGTGTCGGCTTCCGGTGGGGCGAGAAAGGGACACACACCAGCCGGACGATCATGCTCGACGAACTTCGGGCCGTGCTCGCCAATTCCCCGCCCAACGCCACGCGCGACGAATATCTCTCGGCCATCCACGAAGACAACTGCCTGGGCAAGCGGACCGCGGCGACGCGGAAGCTCTCCAGTCAGCGGCTCTCGGAGTTGTACGCCCTCGACCCGAAGGTGCCGCTATTCCGGGTCATGCGAAGATGCTGGTATGCGGACCGCGATGGGAAAGCGGTCCTCGCGTTGCTGCTGGCCCTCGCACGCGACCCGTTATTGAGGACCAGTGCGCCGCCTGTGCTGCGGATGCGGCCCGGCGAAGAACTTGCAAGGCAGCAGATCACCGACGCACTCAACCGTGCGGTCGGCAATCGCCTCAACGAGAGCACACTCGACAAGGTCGTGCGCAACGCGGCTTCTTCCTGGACGCAGTCGGGACACCTCAAAGGGCGCGGCCGCAAAATTCGGCAGAGCGTCACCCCAACGGCGGTAACCACGGCCTATGCACTCCTGCTCGGCTATCTCGCGGGCACGCGCGGGATAGCACTCTTTGAGTCGCTGTGGGCACAAGTGCTCGACGCGCCACGCGGCGAACTGATGAACCTCGCCACCGATGCCCGACGACTGGGTTTCCTGGACATGAGCCAGTCGGGAGGCGTGATTGAAGTAGGTTTCTCGCGGCTCCTGGCGCAAGACGAAAGGCGGTAGACCCATGAGAAGGATCGAAGAACTGGCTACTCGATACCGCGGACACATCGCCGCACCATGGCAACGCAACCTGGCCGGCGACCAGAAGGCGATCTTCGTCGTCTATCCCAAGACAGATGAGCGGAAGCTGCGGGCACGGATAGAACTTTTCGAGATGGCCACCACCTCGACCGGGCACAGATGGCTGCCGGTGGATTTGACCGACACCTTCGCCCGGTGGATGTCGGATACCGACTATCGGGATGTTTACTTCGAGGAACCGGAAACGCTGGTGATGAAGCTGCGCAGCGACTTTGTGAAGTATGCGGCCGGCCGGCTCCGCGAAGCGCTCACAGCCGAAGGCGCGGACGAAGACACCGTGGTCGCCGTCCAGGGCGTCGCGTGCCTGTTCGGCTTCACCCGTGTTTCGCTGGTGCTCAAGGAAGTGGTCAAGGACATCCAGGGCCGGCTGGTGGTCTTCTTCCCCGGCGAGTACGAAAACAACAACTACAGACTCTTGGACGCAAGGGACGGCTGGAACTATCTGGCGGTGCCGATCACGCTCCATAACGGGGTAAACGACTAATGAAGAATCGACAACTCTTCCAACGCGATCCTGCCGTATCGAAGCTGCTGAACGACGGCGTTGCTGCCGTGCGCGAGGCCGCAACCGACAAGGAAATCGAGACGCTGAGATATGAGCTTGAGCATTTCGTATGCGAGGGCCAGTACGAGGACGGCTTGATCCGCATCCTGGAGTCCTACCTCGGAAACGTCAGTTCGACGACGCAGCCGGCGGCGTGGGTAAGCGGCTTCTACGGCAGCGGCAAGTCCCACCTGTTGAAGATGTTCCGGCATCTATGGGTGGATACGCCCTTCACGGACGGTGCGACGGCCCGCGGCCTTGCGCGGCTCCCGCAGGCGGTGCAAGACCTTTTGCGCGAACTTGATACGCTAGGAAAACGCAGCGGCGGCCTGCACGCCGCGTCGGGAACATTGCCTTCGGGCGGCGGAGAGAGCGTCCGCCTGGCCGTTCTGAGCATCATCCTCGCGTCCAAGGGGCTGCCCGAGGCGCTGCCTCAGGCGCAGTTCTGCATGTGGCTCCAGAAGAACGGCATCTTCGACCGGGTGAAGGCCGCGGTCGAAGCGGCCGGCAAAGAGTTCTTCGGCGAACTCCACGACCTGTACGTCAGCCCCATCCTCGCCAAGGCCGTCCTCGACGCCGACCCCGACTTCGCCGCCGATCTCAAGCAGGCCCGCGCTGCGCTGCGGGCGCAGTTCCCTGTGGTCGAAGACATCTCCACCAATGAGTTCATCCGCCTGGTCCGCGAGGTGCTGTCGGTCGATGGGCAAATCCCCTGTACCGTAATCGTGCTGGACGAAATCCAGCTTTTCATCGGCAACGATCCCGGCCGCTCGACCGACGTGATGGAAGTCGCCGAGGCTCTCTGCAAGCAGCTTGACAGCCGCGTGCTGCTAATCGGCGCGGGCCAGACGGCACTGGCCGGCAACATCCCGTTACTCCAGCGCCTCACCGGGCGGTTCACCATTCCGGTGGAACTCTCCGACTCCGACGTGGAGACGGTCACCCGCCGCGTCGTGCTGGCCAAAAAGGCTGATAAGCGCAACGTCATCGAAGACACCCTCGACACCCATGCCGGCGAGATCGACCGCCAGCTTGCGGGTTCGCGCATTGCCGCGTGCGCGGAAGACCGCAACATCATCGTGGACGACTACCCGCTGCTGCCGGTCCGCCGGCGTTTCTGGGAGCACACGCTCCGCGCGGTGGACGTGCCTGGCACGGCCAGCCAGCTTCGCACGCAGCTCAAGATCGTGCACGAAGCCGTCCGTCAGACGGCTGAGGCTATGCTCGGCACCGTGGTCCCAGCGGACTTCATCTTCGGCCAGCTTCACCCGGACCTGCTCCGCAGCGGCATCCTGCTCCGCGAGATCGACGAGACGATACGTAACCTCGACGACAAGACCGACGACGGCCGGCTCGCCCACCGGCTTTGCGGCCTGATTTTCCTGATCCGCAAGCTCCCGCGCGAGGCCGTGGCCGACATCGGCGTCCGAGCCACTCCGGAAATGCTGGCCGACCTGCTAGTGTCCGACCTGTCCAGCGACGGCACGCAGCTTCGCAAGGATATCCCGCGCATCCTCAAGAAGCTGGTGGACGCTGGAACCCTCATCAAACTGGATGAGGAATACAGCCTACAGACGCGCGAGAGCAGCGAGTGGGAGCGCGAGTACCGCAACCGCCAGACCCGCCTCAACAGCGACCTGCCGCTGCTGTCCAGCAAGCGGGGTTCGCTCATCAGCGCCGCGTGCGGCGACGCCCTCCAGGGCATCAAGCTAGCGCAGGGCAAGTGCAAAGAGCCGCGGAAACTGCTGGTCCATTTCGGCACTGAAGCCCCGCCGCCCGGTGGCAGCGACATACCCATCTGGGTTCGCGACGGTTGGGGTGAAAAGGAAAGCACTGTCACTAACGATGCTCGTGCGGCTGGGAGTGACAGTGGAATCATCTACGTTTACATCCCAAAGGCCAGCGCCGACGATTTACAGAAAACAATGGTCGAGTACGAGGCCGCCAAGTCCACGCTGGACTTCAAGGGCACGCCCACCACGCCCGAAGGCCGCGAAGCCCGCGACGCCATGGCCACGCGGATGGCCACAGCCGAAACTGCCCGCGACCAAATCATTCAGGACGTGATCGATCGCGCGAAGGTCCTCCAGGGCGGCGGCGGGGAGCGGTTTGAACTGAATCTCGTGGCCAAGATTGAGGTTGCCGCACAGGTGTCGCTCGATCGGCTTTTCCCCAGCTTCAAGGATGCCGATGACAACCGTTGGGCCAACGTCATCAACCGCGCCAAGAATGGCGACGAAGCGGCCTTGTCCGCCGTGGACTGGACCGACTCGCCCGAAAAGCATCCGGTCTGTGCAGCCGTGCTCGCCGAGGTCGCTTCGGGCAAGCGCGGCAAGGAAGTCCGTGATGCCTTCGAGGCCAGCCCCTATGGCTGGTCGCGCGATGCTGTGGACGCAGCGCTTATCACGCTACACACCACCGGCCACCTCCGCGCCACCCACAAGGGCATGACGCTCTCGCAGGGCCAGCTTGACCAGGCGAAGATTTCCGTAACCGATTTCCGCACCGAGATGGCCACGCTAAACGCCCGCGAGAAGATGAAGCTCCGCAAGCTCTTCCACGACGCCGGCGTGGACTGCAAGCCCAACGAGGAAATCGCGAAAGCCCCCGTCTTTCTAGCACGCCTGGCGGAACTGGCCGATCACGCCGGCGGCGAGCCGCCAATGCCGGCTCGGCCTGCCACGGCCCACATCGACACGCTTCGCGGCTTCGGTGGAGCTGAACAACTGGCCGAAATCCTCAAGCAGCACGACACGCTCGCCCAGCAGGCAAAGGACTGGGGCAAACAGGCCGAACTCGCCGGCAAGCGCAAGCCGGCCTGGGAGACGCTCTGCACACTGTTCAAGCACGCCGATGCCACGCCCGGAGCCGACGAACTCCGCAAGCAGGCCGATGCGGTCAAGTCCGAACGCCGGCTGCTCGACGCGAGCGACCCTATACCGGACATCCGCAAGGCGGCGGTCGATGCGCTCCGCGCCGCCGTCACCGCGGCTCATGCCGAGTACAAAAAGACTTACAGCGAGCAGATGGCCGCCCTGACCACCAGCGACAATTGGAAAAAGCTCAAGGCCGACCAGCATAAACAGATACTCGCCGACGAAGGCATCGATGGCTTGCCGGTCCTGTCCGTCGGCTCCGAGGCCCACCTGATCCGCACGATGGAGCAGACCGCGCTACCGGCGTGGAAGACGCGGACCGACGCGCTGCCCCAGCAGTTCGCCCGCGCTGCGATGGCAGCGGCCAAGCTGGTGGAACCCAAGACTCAGCGCGTCCATCTGTCCAGCGGAACACTCAAGACCGAGCAGGAAGTCAAAACGTGGTTGGCCGACACGGAGAAAGATCTTCTGGCCAAACTCAAGAACGGCCCAGTTATAGTGTCCTGAAAGGAGGGTCGCGCGATGACACCCGCAGAACTCCAACGTCTTGTCGAGCACCTCCGTTCGCTGCCGCGCGAAACGGAATGGGTGGAGTTCAAACACAACAACTGCGATCCGCAAGAAATTGGCGAGTACATCTCGGCATTGTCGAACGCGGCAGCCCTGCACCGGCAGAGCCAGGCGTTTGTTATTTGGGGAATCGAGGATGGCACCCACAACCTTCTAGGCACGACATTCCGACCGCGCCAGCAGAAGATGGGTAAGGAGGAACTTGAGAACTGGCTCCTTCGCCTGTTGACGCCGCGGATCGACTTCCGCATCCATGAGGGCAACCTCAGCGGGGTGCCTGTGGTCGTGCTCGAAATCCAGCCGGCATCGCATCAGCCGGTGGCGTTTAACGGTGTCGAGCACATCCGGGTGGGCAGTTACAGGAAGAAACTCAAGGACTACCCGGAGAAGGAAAGGGCACTGTGGGGCCTGTTCTCTGAGAAGCCCTTTGAGATCGGCATTGCGCTGGCGTCGGCGTCGTCGGAGGATGTGCTCGCCCTGATCGACTACGCGGGCGCCTTCCGCCTGCTCGGCACCCCGCTCCCCGACAACCGGCAGGCCATTCTGGACCGGCTGACCGCCGAGAGAGTCATCGTCTCCCGGCCAGGTGACCGCTTCGATATCACCAACGTCGGGGCTGTTCTCTTTGCATCCGATCTTCACCGGTTTGATCGTCTGGCCCGCAAAGCACCGCGCGTCATCATCTACCAGGGCGACAACAAGACCCGGACCATCAAAGAGCATCCCGACCCCTCCAGCGAAATTCCCCGACCGGGCTACGCCGTCGGCTTCGAGGCGCTGCTCGCCTGGATCAACGACCAGCTTCCCCAGAGGGAGCAGGTCGGCCAGGCCCTGCGCCGAAAAGTCCGCCTCTACCCCGAGGTGGCTATCCGGGAACTCGTCGCCAATGCCCTCATCCACCAAGACTTCAACCTCAGGGGCACCGGTCCGATGATCGAACTCTTCTCCACGCGCATGGAGATCACCAGCCCCGGCCTGCCTCTGGTCGATCCGCTTCGTTTCATCGACGAGCCGCCCCGCTCCCGCAACGAGGCTCTCGCCGGCATCATGCGCCGCATGAACATTTGCGAGGAACGGGGCAGCGGCATCAAAAAGGTCATCGCCGCCGTTGAGGAGTACCAGCTTCCCGCACCCGACTTCCGCACCACAACGCAGCACACCATTGCCGTGCTCTTCGCACCCCGTGCTTTTGCCGACATGGACCGCCAGGAGCGCATCCGCGCTTGCTACCAGCACGCCTGCCTCTGTTACGTCGCCGGCAAACAGATGACCAACGCCAGTCTGCGGCAGCGGCTCAAGATCGAAAAGCACAACTACTCCTCGGCGTCTCACATCATTCGCGCCACCATTGACGCCGGATTGATCCGCCAGGCAGGCGGGTCAAGAAAGGATGCCACCTATGTGCCGTTCTGGGCATGATTCGTATGTTACGCCATGTGATTGGAAGGCCCATATCAGTCTGCTCGCAGGCTGTAAGGGCTTGGGATTCCGTGGCTTCAGAGGATTGATTTATGTTACGCCATGTGACCGGACGGGCTGGGTCGGCATGTCAGTCTTCTGTAAATCGTTGAATTACAAACGCTTCGGTTTTTCGAGATATGTCACGCCATGTAATTGGCAGGCCCGGTGCCAAGGGAGACCATGAATCATGCCCACACTCGCAACCGATCTACGGAGCAAGCTGGAACGAGTGGTCATCGAGGCCCGCGATGCAGCCGAGGCTGGCGCTCGCGCTGCCTTGCAAGCCCTGGCTGTTCACGAAGCAAAGTTCTACCCGCACATGTCCAAACAACAGCAAGAGCTTCGCAACCACCTCCGCGCACGGGGCCGGCAACTCGGAGACCGGCAGGACGCCTCCGACCGGTTGGGAATCGATCACCTGGCCGGCGAGTGCGCCTACGAGCATTGGCATCGGATGCTCTTCGCCCGCTTCCTTGCTGAGAACAGCCTGCTCATCGAGCCGCAGGAAAAAATCGCCATTAGCCTAGCCGAGGCCGAAGAACTGGCCAAGGAATACGGCGTGGATGTGTGGGTCTTTGCCTCCCGCTGCGCCCAAGGGATGCTGCCGCAAATTTTCCGGCCGGACGACCCTCTGCTACAGGTCTCCTTCGCAACGGAGCACCGGATCAAGCTCGAACGGCTCCTCGATTCGCTGCCGCGGGCGGTCTTCACCGCATCCGATGCGCTGGGGTGGGTCTACCAGTTCTGGCAGAGCAAGAAGAAGGATGAGATTAACCGGTCGGAGGTCAAGATAGGCGCGGATGAGATATCGGCTGTGACCCAGCTATTTACCGAGCCCTACATGGTGGCGTTCCTGCTCCACAACACTCTCGGTGCGTGGTGGGCTGGCAAGAAACTCGCTGCGGAGGATGCCGTCAGCGCGAAGACCGAAGACGAACTGCGCCGCAAGCTCGGCTTGCCGGGTGTGGGCTGGGAATACCTCCGCTTCGTCCGCGGTGCGGATGGCAAAGGCGGGCCGTGGCGGCCGGCTGCGGGGACATTCGACGGCTGGCCGAAGACCGCCGCGGAACTGAAGGTGCTCGACCATTGCTGCGGGTCTGGGCACTTCCTGGTCGCCGGCTTGCACCACCTCGTGCCGATCCGCATGGTCGAAGAGGGCTTGTCGGCCGCCCAAGCGGTTGACGCGGTATTGCGCGATAACCTGCACGGCCTGGAAATCGACGAACGCTGCTGCCAGATCGCCGCGTTCGCGCTGGCACTTGCCGCGTGGACCTACCCGAACGCAGGCGGCTACCGGCCGCTGCCGGAGATGCACATCGCCTGCACCGGCATCGGGCCGCAGAGCACCAAGGAACAATGGCTTCGCCTGGCGGAAGAGGCTGCGGTGCGAGGTGGCATGCCTGCCAAGCGCGATCTCTTTGGCGCCGAGGAATCCCTGCTCTCCGCGTCGGTCAAGGGGACGCTAGAGGCGTTGCACGAACTCTTCGCCCAAGCTCCGGTTCTCGGTTCCCTGATCAACCCCGCCAACCTCCGCGCCGATCTGTTCCACGCCGAGTACAAGGCCGTCGCTCCCCTCCTCTCGGCGGTACTCGAAGCTCAGAGCACGACCGACGAAACCCGCGAGCGAGCCATCGCCGCAGCAGGCATGGTCAAGGCTGCTGACCTCCTGGCCGGCAAGTACACGCTCGTTATCACGAATGTGCCGTATCTTGGGCGGGGAAAGCAGCATGAGATGCTCAAGGCCCACTTGGAGAAGCATTACGAGGAAGGCAAGGCCGATCTCGCGACAGCATTCATCCTTCGATGCTTGGAGCTCTGCGCGGCGGGCGGATCGGCTGGCTTGGTCACCCCGCAGAACTGGCTATTCTTGCCAGCGTATGCGTCGGCTCGAAAACGAGTTCTCCGGCAGTCGCGGGTGGACGCGATTGTGCGTCTTGGTGCGAATGCTTTTCGGGACATGAACTTCTGGGCCGCAACCACCGCACTGAATATACTGACGCAATCTCCGCCCCCTCGAGGTCACATCACGCTTGCCGTCGATGCCTCCGCATCGAAGGAACACTCGTATAAAGAAAGCGCCCTTCAGCGCGGCACAGACGGGGTTATTTGGTCCTTCGAGCAATCCCCGCAACTCGATAACCCTGACGCACGCATTAGTATGGAAGCGCCTTCATCTCATGATCAGTTGGCGGTCCGCGCAATAAGTCCACAAGGGACGAAGACAGGCGATGATTCACGCCTGCGCCGCAACTGGTGGGAACTGCAACACGTCGGCGCACGATGGCGCTTCTTACATGGAGCACCCGATACCACGCGACTAGTCGATGGCGCATCTTTCGCCATCGATTTCCGCGACGGTGAAGCCGCATTTGCGCGACCGCAGGGCCAAGCCGCGTGGGGGCGACAGGGAGTCGTCGTCAAGCTGATGGGCGGAATTGCGTCGGCAAGGTATCTGGGCGAAGTCTTTGACAGCAATGTGACGGCGCTTGTCCCGAAGCATCAGAACCATCTTCCAGCGATTTGGTGCTTCATCACGACTCCAGTTTTCGAGGAAGCATTACGCACCATTGAGCAAGCAGTGAAGGTAAACAACGCCACTGTAGGCAAAGTTCCCTTCGACCTCGCTCACTGGCAGAAGGTCGCGGCGGAGAAGTACCCCAATGGCCTACCCGAGCCAGAGAGCGACGATCCGACGCAGTGGCTCTTCCACGGCCGGCCGGAGGAATCGACGTTCCCGCTCCAAGTTGCCGTGGCGCGGCTGCTGGGCTACTGCTGGCCGGCGGAACTCGATGACAGGATGCGACTGAGCAAGCGGGCGCGGGCGCTGGTCGAGCGGTGCGAGGAACTGGCCAAGTTCGCGGACGACGACGGCATCGTCTGCATCCAGTCGGTGCGCGGCGAGGAACCCGCAGCAGACCGGCTGCTGGCACTGCTGGCCGCGGCGGGCGCCAATCCGGCGAAGGCGCGCGAACTGGCCGGCGGGGCCGACCTGGACGACTGGCTCCGCAACGGCTTCTTCGAGGAACACTGCAAGCTGTTCCACGAGCGGCCGTTCGTGTGGCACATCTGGGACGGCCGCAAGCACGACGGCTTCCACGCCTTGGTCAACTACCACAAATTCTGCGAAGGCAGCGGCAGGGGCCGCAAGCTGCTCGAATCGCTCACCTATTCGTACCTGGGCGAGTGGATCACCCGGCAGAAAGACGGCGTGAAGCGCGGCGAAGGCGGCGCAGAAGACCGCCTGGCCGCGGCGCTGGAACTCCAGAAGCGCCTGGAAGCGATCCTCGAAGGTGAGCCGCCGTTCGATTTGTTCGTCCGCTGGAAGCCGCTGGCCGATCAACCCATCGGCTGGGAGCCGGACACCAACGACGGTGTGCGGATCAACATCCGCCCGTTCCTAGCGTCCGATCTGTCGAGCGCCAAGAAGGGCGCAGGGATTCTGCGGAGCAAGCCCAACATCAAATGGGGCAAGGACCGTGGCAAGGAGCCTGAGCGCCCCAAGGCCGAATACCCGTGGTTCTGGGGCTGGGACGAGAAGACGGTGGACTTCATAGGCGGCAAGACCTTCGACGGCAACCGCCACAACGACTGCCACTACACGAACAAGACCAAACAGCAAGCCCGGGAGAAGCTCGCCGCAGAGGGTGCGGAGAACAGGAGATCTCGAACGCCATGAGCACAATCAGGTACGCACGGTTCTGGAAATGTGCGCTGCAACTCAATCCCTGGGACTACGCAGCGAAATTCCGTGGCAAAGCCCACGGATTGAATGAATCTGCCTACAATGCAGAGGTGTTGCGGGTATGTCAGTCGGAGGACATCCGCGTGGTGGGTATTGCCGACCATGGGTGCGTGGATACGCTGGATGCGCTTCGGCGAGTTTTGGCCAGCAGCGGCATCACGGTGTTTCCAGGATTCGAGATCGCCTCTTCAGAGAAAGCTCATTTCGTGTGCCTGTTTCCTGAAGACACCACTGTTCAACAACTCGAACGGTATTTAGGGAACCTGAAGCTTCTGGACCCGAAGGGTGGTGTGCGGCCGTCCTCGCTAAGTGCCGAGCAACTCATGGAGGAGGTCCATAAGCTGGGAGGTTTAGCCTACGCCGCACACTGCACGGAAGACAGCGGGATATTGCACCTTAAGCTGAACCATGTCTGGCAGAATCCGCGCCTCCAGGCTGCTCAGATTCCTGGCACACTCGACGAGCTGAAGACCGACGAAGGGAATTCTTACCGTCAGATTCTTCTCAATAAGGATCCCAATTATCGGCGCAATCGCCCGCTCGGAATTATCAATGCGCGGGATGTCGCTGAGCCCAACGATCTTCGCGTGCCGCAGACATGCTGCGTTGTGCGCATGACCCAGCCGAGCTTCGATGCCTTTAAGCTGGCCTTCCTTGACCCCGAATCCCGTGTACGACTATTGAGTGATCGGGAAGAACGATTCTTCTCCCGGCTGGAGCGTGTCCGGTTCACCGGAGGTTATCTATCCGGTGTAGATATCCAGTGGTCGGGGCATCTGGATGCCATCATTGGCGGGCGCGGAACCGGCAAAACGACCCTGCTGGAGTGCATTCGCTATGCGTTGGAGCAAGAACCCATCAGTGACCGAGCGAAGCGGACACACCGAGAGATTGTGAAGCAGAACCTCGGGCCCGGACGTGTCGAGATCGACATCCGCTCCTTCGCAATGCAAGGGCGCAAGTTCACCATCTCGCGTCGCTATGGCGAGGCCGCGATTGTACGCGACGAATCGGGGAATACGTCAACATTCAGGCCGACGGACCTGCTTCCGAGACTGGAGATCTTCGGGCAGAACGAGATCTTTGACATTGCGCAAGACGAGGGCGGGCTGACGCACCTCCTGCGGCGCTTTCTCTCCAGCGGGGATAAAACCGACCAGCGACGGATAGAGATACGGACCAAGCTGCGGGAGAATGCGAAGCGCTTGATGGACGCTCGGGGTAAACTCGCTGAGATCGAGGACCAAGTTGCACGCCTGCCAAAATTGGAAGAGCAGGCCAAGCAGTTCCGGGACATTGGCCTTGGCGAGAAACTGGCGCTTGTTCCGAAGCTGGAGAAAGAGAAACAGTTGGCATTGCGCGTTAGGGAAGAGCAACGCAACTTGGAGGAAGCCCTCACCGGCCTGCAAGATGCTTTGCCCGATACGACTTTTCTCGGGGACGAAGCCATTAAAAGCCTGCCGCATGCTGAAGAACTCAGGGGAATTCGAGAGCACCTCACAGCGCTGCGCGCCGAATTTGAAAGCTTGATTGCCAGTGCCAGACAGAAAATTAACTCCTCCAATACTGCGGTCAATGAGAGGCTGGGAGTCTTGAGCAAGGCGATTACCGGGGATGAAGCAGCCCTGGAGAAAGAGTTTGCCAAGATTCCCGCGTTTGAGGGCCGCCCCGGTAGAGAGATCGGCTCGGCGTACCAGCAAGTGCTTAAAGACATCGAACGGATTAGGCCGTTGAAGTCCAGTCGTGACACGCGACAGAAGTTGGTCGACGAACTGCGACGGGAACGCGAAAACCTTCTGGCTGACCTCTCAAAGGCAGTTGCCGACATGGCCGCAGAGATTGACGATGAACTGAAGTCGCTGCGCAAGAAGTTGGCGGGCAAACTCAAGCCGCATGTCGATCACGCTGCAAACCGCAGAGCACTAAAGGACTTTCTCTTGGCATGTGATCTGGAGGGCGTGGGTGAAAAGAGATTGCAGTGGCTTGATGAGGCTGATGATTTTTCGCCCATCAAGCTCGCGCAGACGATCCGACAAGGACCGGAAGCACTTAAGGGCGCCGGCTGGGGAATCACGCCCGCCGTTGCGGAGGCGCTGGCGAAACTGCCGGAATCTAAGCTGCTGGAACTCGAAGCCATGGAGTTGCCGGACATCATCCGGCTGGATCTGAACATTTCACATGGTGACAAAGAGGATTACCGCCCGATTGGGAAGCTCTCGACTGGTCAACAATGTACGGCAGTGCTTCACCTGCTTCTGCTCGACAATCGGGATCCCCTGATCGTCGATCAGCCCGAGGACAATCTGGACAACGCGTTCATTGCGGAACGCATCGTCAGTGAACTCCGAACCGCAAAACTTGGCCGGCAGTTCATCTTCGCGACACACAACGCGAACATCCCGGTGTTCGGAGATGCCGAGTGGATTGGCGTACTGCAAGCGGGCGAAGACCAGGCCGGCATGCCAGATGACTTCCAGGGTGCGGTGGACGTTCCGGAAATCCGAGAGCAGGCTGCCTCCATCCTGGAGGGAGGACGCGAGGCGTTCATTCAGCGCAAAGAGAAATACGGCTTCTGAAGACGGAGGTGACAGATGCTCAAAGCCGAACTCCTGGAAATCATTTCGTCGGGCGAGAGCTCCGGCATCGAGTTCAAGCGGGACGACGTTCGCCCCGAACAGATCGGAAAAGAGGTCGTTGCGATGGCCAACCACAAGGGTGGGCGACTTCTGCTCGGCGTCGAGGACGACGGGACGATCAGCGGGATTCAGCGCGCGGACACCGAGGAATGGGTGATGAACATCTTCGCCTCCAAAATCCACCCCATGCTCCTTCCCTTCTACGAAGAGGTGGCGATGGACGATGGAAAGCGCGTGGCTGTCGTGACCTTTGCTGAAGGATCAAGCAAGCCCTACGTTCTCAGACATGAGGGACGAGAAGATCCCTACATTCGTGTGGGCACCACCTCGCGTCCGGCAACCCGCGAACAACAGGCGCGCCTGCATGAATTCGGCGGCATGCTGCACACCGAATTGCTACCGGTCTCTGGCGCTGGACTGGACGCGCTCGACCGGCAACGTCTTTCCGATTTCCTGCAACACATCACGCGAGATCCCTCTCTGCCGCAGGCAGACGCCGAATGGTGCCGCCGTCTGTCCGCCCTCGGCTTTTTGACCGACAGCCCTGGAGGCGTACCCGTCTGTACGATTGCGGGGATGCTACTCTTCGGCCAGTCCCCACGCCGGTTTCTGCGTCAGGCCGGCATTCGAATGATGATCTTCGAGAGTAGAGAGAAGACTTATGACGCGCGCTACGATAGGGTCCTTGACGGTCCAATCCTTCCTCTATGGACAACGTCCGGCCAGAACAGGCGTATTCGCGCAGGTGATGGACTTCTCGACATAGCCGATTCAATTCTGAAGCCCTATATAACGAACGAGAGTGGTGAAATCGGCGAGGGCTTTCGCAGAGTGGCGGCACCACGTTTCTCTCATGAAGTCATCAGAGAGGTCCTGCTGAATGCAGTCGCCCACCGAGATTGGACACGATTCAACGATATCGAGATCGTTGTCTATGCCGACAGGTTCGAAGTGACCAGTCCCGGGCCATTGCCCAACATGATGACGATTGAGAAGATGATCGCAGGGCAGCGGTCACCACGAAATCCGCTTCTTGTGGATATCCTCCGGGACTATGGATACGTCGATGCGCGAGGGATGGGCATTCGTAACAAGGTAATCCCACTCGTTCGCGAAATGACGGGTCGCGACCCAATCTTCGAGGAGACAGACGACTACCTGAGGACCATCGTGCCCGCAGCCGGAGCCGTCATATGAAGGATAAAACGGTACTCATTGAGGCGGTTCGCGCCTCTCTCTCCCACGCCGCGCGATACAACCCCGGTGACGTGGTTGCTCCAGCGGCGGTGCTGTGGACCGACGCCGATGGTCAGTGGCAGCCGGTGGTGGAGCAACTGCGCGGGCTTATGCCCGAACTGCTGACGCTGGGCGACTACGAGTCGGCGACGCGGACCGGACCAGCAATCTGGTTGCGGTGCGTGATCGAGCCAGCGGTGCGGGCGGACAAGTTCCCCGACCTCGTCTGGCCGGCGGACACTGTACCGGTAATCTACATTCCGGGCGTAAGTAGACAGACGCTTCGGGCCGTTGAGGAATGCCCCGATGCGCTCAAGCCGCTGGTCGAGCTCCAGTACCGCGGGACGGTCTGGACGCAGAAGAACGGCAAGGATTGGACGGTCCGGGCATTCCTTGTGAATGACGATGAGGGTCTGGGGCTTGACGTGGCCGAAGACAAGCTCACGCTCCAGGCAATGCAGGGCGCGCTGTCGCACCTGGCTGTGACGCCGGTCGCACGGTTGCGGGACCGACGGCTGGAGGCTGAGAATTTCGACAAGCTGATGATCGGCGACACGCCGCGCGACCTGTTGGTCTGGCTGGGAGACCCGGAAAAGACATGCGGCCAGTGGGACGAGGGAAGATGGTCGGCGTTCCACAACCGCTGCGTGCAGGATTACAGCTTCGACCCGGAGGCCGACGGTGAAATCGTCGGTGGCGAAAAGCTCGGTGAGCGCATGGACGCATGGTACGGCGTGTGGCAGCGATTCGCCGAATCGCCAGCACTGTATCCGGGGATACCAGATTTGCTGCGGCGGGCCAAGCCAAAAGGGCAATTGATCTTCGAAAAGGACCCTTGGCCGGATGAAAACGAAGCCATGGAGAATGCACTGCGGGCGGCGCTATTGGAAGTAGGCTCGATGAAGCCGGCTGACGCGCGGCAGCGCCTGGAGCAGTTGGAGACCGAGCACGGTGCACGCCGCGGGTGGGTATGGGCGCAGCTCGGCATGTGCCCGCTGGCGAACGCGTTGAGGCACCTGGCGGTGCTGGCCAAACGCACCTCGGCATCGCTGGGCGGCGATTCTGTCGAAGCCATGGCAAAGCTGTACACCGAGGGTGGGTATCTGGCCGATGATGCGGCAATTCGGGCGCTGGCGTGCGTTAAGACCGCGGAAGACGCCTCAGCCGTCCAAGCGGCCGTGCGATCCGTCTATCTGCCGTGGCTGGAAGACACTGCCCGTTACTTCCAGCAATGCCTGGCGGTGAAAGCCCTGCCCACGGTGGCGCAGCAAAAAGGCGTCGAGGGCGAAGCGGGTGAGTGCATCTTTTTTGTGGACGGGCTGCGGTTCGATATCGGCCAGCGGCTTATGGCAACGGCCACTGAGGGAAAGCTAGAGGTGTCCGCAGGTTGGCGCTGGGCGGCGCTGCCCACGGTCACGGCAACGGCCAAACCGGCGGCATCGCCAGTTGCGGACAAACTGCGCGGCGGGCGCCTGGGGGCGGATTTCTGCCCGGAACTAACCGACAACGACGAGGGGCTGACCGCGGACCGTTTCCGCAAGCTCCTCGCAGCAGCGGGCTACCAGATACTCGGCCCGGCTGAGGCAGGCGACCCGCGGGCGAAGGACGCCCGTGGCTGGACGGAGTACGGCGAGTTCGATAAGCTCGGGCACGATTTTCAGGCGAAACTTGCAACGCGAGTCAACGATCATTTGGAGCTTCTGCTGGAACGGGTGCAAGGGCTGCTCGAAGCCGGCTGGAAGCGAGTGCGCGTCGTGACCGATCACGGATGGTTGCTCTCACCCGGCGGAATGCCAAAGGTGCAACTGCCGAAGTACCTGGCCGAGAGCCGCTGGTCGCGGTGCGCGTCAATCAAGGACAGTTCCCACCTGGAATTGCCCGTCGCCGGCTGGTCATGGAACCCTCAGGAGCGGTTTGCCCACGCGCCGGGGGTGCACTGTTTCGTAGCCGGGCAGGAATACGCCCACGGCGGCGTGAGCCTGCAGGAGTGCCTGGTTCCCGTCCTGGCGTTTACCTCGACTGGCGCTCCGACCGGCGTGGCTGTTACGGTGAGCGAAGTCCAGTGGGTAAGACTGCGTTGCCGGGTGAGTGTGGAGCCGGCGGCGGAAGGATTAGTCGCCGACCTGCGGACGAAGCCCAACGTTCCCAGCTCAAGCATTACCGACCCTAAAGCCCTGGACGCCAATGGGAAGGCGGCACTGTTGGTTGCTGACGATTCCCTCGAAGGGACGATGGCCAGCCTGGTAATTATCGATGCGTCCGGGCGCGTGGTCTGCAAACAAGCCACCACCGTTGGAGGTGACAAATAACATGGAACTCGACCATCTGGATCGACTTGCGGCCTCGGCCTTCGATGGCTTCCTCGTCCGCAAGGACCTCGTGCGGCGGTACAGCCGGCAGTATCCAGTGCCTACGTATGTCGTGGAATTTCTGCTCGGGCGATACTGCGCGACTATTGATGAGCAGGAGATCGAAGAAGGGCTCAAGATCGTCGAGCGGCAGTTACAGGATCGCACGGTCCGCACGACCGATCAGGAGCTTTTCAAGGCAAAGGCTCGCGACAAAGGTTCTGTGAAGCTGATCGACATCGTCAAGGCTCGGCTAGACGCGAAGACCGATTCATTCCTGGTGGAACTGCCGAGCCTGGGATTGCGGGACGTGCGGATTGCTGACACGCTCGTTCACGAGCACGAGCGGATGCTGAGCGACGGCTTCTATGCAGAGGTGACGCTGACTTACGACGCTGCGATCGCGGAGGAGACACATGGCCGGCCGTTCGCCATCGAGAGCCTGCGGGCAATCCAGCTATCCAAGTTGGATGTGCTGGAAAGGCTTAGAAAGGGCCGCGGGCAGTTTACTACGGCCGAGTGGAAGGAATTCCTCCTTCGCTCGATCGGCTTGGAGCCGGCGGCGATGTCGGACCGGGCGAAGATGGTCGTGCTGCTTAGGATGGTCCCGTTCGTGGATCGGAACTACAACCTCATCGAACTCGGCCCACGCGGGACCGGCAAGAGCCATCTGTTCCAGCAGATTTCGCCCTACTCGCACCTGATATCGGGCGGTAAGGCGACGGTCGCAAAGATGTTCGTGAATATGGCCAACGGCCAGCGGGGTCTGGTGTGCCTTTACGACGTGGTGTGCTTCGATGAAGTGTCAGGCATCTCGTTCGACCAGAAGGATGGCGTAAACATAATGAAGGGCTACATGGCGGCCGGCGAGTTCTCCCGCGGCAAGGAGAGCATTCGGGCATCCGGCAGCATCGTCATGGTGGGTAACTTCGATGTGGACGTTGCGCAACAGCAGCGGATCGGCCACTTGCTCAGCCCGCTACCGCCTGAGATGCGCAATGACACGGCCTTTATGGACCGCATACACGCCTACGCGCCCGGCTGGGATTTCCCGAAGCTCAAGGCCGACGACCACCTTACGGACCACTTCGGGTTGGTGACTGATTTCCTGTCCGAATGCTGGACAAAGCTGCGCGAGGGCACCCGGATAACGGCGTTGCAGGGCCGGGTCCACTGGGGCGGGGCGCTGAGCGGTCGCGACATTGAAGCGGTGAACAAGACCATGAGCGGTCTGCTCAAGTTGTTGTTCCCAGATCCTGACATCGCGATCCCCGACGAAGAGCTTGAGGCGGTCGCACGGATCGCCCTTGAGGCAAGGCGGCGGGTGAAAGAACAGCAGAAGCGGTGTTTGAAGACCGAGTTTCGCAATACTCACTTCAGCTACTTCTTGGGCGTGGACGGCGTGGAACAGTTCGTTTCGACGCCGGAGTTGCACAGCGACGAGGCCATTGAAGCCGACCCGCTGCCGCCCGGACAGGTGTGGGCAATCAGTCCCGGTGGAAGGGAAGCGCCTCCTTCTCTCTACCGCATCGAAGCTACCTGCGGGCCGGGCAGCGGTGTGAAGATCCTCAACGCGCCCGTGCCGCCGGCTTTTCGCGAGAGTGTCCGATACGGCGAGCAAAACCTCTATTCGCAAGCCAAGGAAATTGTAGGCGACCGCGACCCCCGCAGCCACGAGTTTTCAGTGCAGTTGCGCGCGATGGATGCAGACCGATCCGGCCATGGCCTGGGCCTGCCCGCACTGTTGGCGCTGTGCGGAAGTCTCATGGAGCGAAGCACGAAGGGCGGGCTGATCGTTGTCGGCTCACTCAATCTGGGCGGCTCGGTGGAAATGATTCCCAATCCTGTTGCTGTGGCGGAGTTGGCGGTCGAGAAAGGCGCTGCCCAGCTCCTCATGCCGATTTCGGCGCGGAGACAGCTTCTCGACCTGCCGGACGAAATGGCGACCAAGGTGAACATCGTGTTCTATGCGGACCCGGCCGACGCATTCATGAAGGCAATCCTTGAATAGTGTCATATTCGACAAGACCCCTGCCACGGATGTCGGGCACTTGTCGGATTGAGCTGCACCTTCGGTTGGATTTATAGCAACGTCTTCAATCCGCCTGTTGGGATCAGTGGATCCGGCATGATCATCCGCTGGCCCGCGGCGAGGGATAAGGTGCGCGGTAGGCAGGCCGCAATCCCCTGTCTCTCTCCCATAACCCACCTGGAGCCGTTGTGTGAGGCAGCGTGGGCTCCTTGTCCGATTTGGCGACGATCCGGAAAATGGGATGTAGCCAACTTCCTCCAGAATCGAGGGCCAACTTGCACGGGAATGCGCACCCTGAAGAGGCAACGTGGCGACTGGAAGCCTTGAATGTTCAAATGAGCCAGGCGGTTCGCACGCTTGACAACTCGGAAGCCACCCGATAGTTTTGTTCGGTCGGCGGTGGAGTCCGCCGGGGAGTGCCCGCTCCCTAACCGTCCTCGCGGACCAATGGCTCCTACTTGTCGAATCGTCCGAGAAGGAGGAGCGTATGGACATCTACACGGGGATGGTGCTCGCCGCTTTGATCTTCGTTGCCAGTCTGGTCTCCGTAGAATTGGGGATCTCTGCCGCAATCATCGAGATCACCCTGGGAGTGCTGGCCGGCAACCTGCTTCATGTTCAGCAACTCGATTGGGTCAAGTACATCGCCAGTTTTGGGGGCATCCTAGTGACATTTCTGGCCGGCGCGGAAGTCGATCGGACGGTCATGCGCGAGAAGGCCAGGGAGAGCTTCCTCATCGCCAGTATCTCCTTCCTGGCCCCCTTTCTCGGCACCATGCTCGTCTGCCGCTATTTCCTGCACTGGGACGGGGCTCCTGCCAAACTGGCCGGTGTCGCCCTCAGCACGACCTCGCTGCGGTTGTCTACGCGGTGCTGGTGGAAACCGGACTCACCAGGACGGAGATCGGCAAGATCATCATGGCGGCGACATTTGTGACCGACTTCGGCACGGCGCTCGGCCTCTCGCTCCTGTTTATCTCGCCCAACATCAACACGGTGTGGTTTGCTGTGATCTCAATCGGCGTCATCGCCGTTACGCCGCGCATCGCGCCGCACCTGTTCCGGCGCTATGGCGAGCGTGTGATCGAACCGGAGATCAAGCTGATCTTCCTCACTCTCCTTGTCCTGATGTTTTTCGCCCAGGTTGGCTCCAGTCATGCGATTCTGCCCGCTTTCGTGCTTGGCCTGGTTTTGTCGCATCTGTTCCACGGGAACCGATCGCTCCAGCGCAAAATACGGGTGGTTGCTTTCGCATTCGTCACTCCGATCTTTTTCATGAACGGCGGGATGAACATCTCGTTGCGCTTGCTTTGGGCCAATGCCGCGCTTTTCGGAATACTCATGGCGGTAAAACTGGTGACCAAGTTCGCTGATTTCGATGGTCCAAACATTGAACATGAAGGGTATGTCACCGCAGTTCCAAACCAGGAAAGCCCGGAACCAGAGTCCATTACACGCTGTAAAGAACAGGGAATGCTATGCGTCCCGCAACCTGTCATTAATGGTTCGCTTCTGCAATGGGTCTGCCGAAAATGCTTCCAGGATTTCCGTGATAATCTTCAATTCAGGTTGGAATACACAACCTCAGCACCAGTCGAGTGAACCCGCCTAGACACTGCAATGCAATCAGCAATGGAGAATATGGCTTGACGCGTCATTGAGCTCCGGTCGCTATTAAGAGAAACTGAACGGGAGAAAGCAGAATCGCTCCGATCAGCTGCTTCGACCGGAACCATGAAAATCGAACGCGAGACTTTCGATTTTCATGGTAGAGTAGATCCATGATTGAGCGACCTCGATGGCTGGCGGAGATCCGTGCCGGGCTCGCGCGGAGCAGGGTGACCGCGCTTATCGGCCCGCGGCAGTCGGGAAAGACCACGCTGGCAAGGCAGATCGTGCCTCCCGATTCGCCCGCATACTTTGACCTGGAAGATCCAAGGAGCCTGGCACGTCTGTCCGAACCTATGACGGCCCTGGCGCCGCTACGCGGGATCATCGTGATAGACGAGGTCCAGCGGCGCCCCGATCTGTTCCCGATTCTCCGGGTTCTGGCGGACCGGCGCCCACTTCGGGCGCGCTTCCTGGTGCTCGGTAGCGCCGAGCCGGATCTTCTGCGGCAGTCCTCGGAAACGCTGGCCGGCAGATTGGAGACGATCACGCTGAGCGGGTTCGGGCTCGATGAGCTGGGCGCGAAGCAGCTTCAGAAGCTCTGGCGACGGGGGGGATTTCCGCCGGCGTATTTGGCTCGATCGGACAGCATGAGCTTCAACTGGCGCCGCCAGTTCATCCAGACCTATCTCGAACGTGACCTGCCGCAACTGGGAATCACCATCCCGGCGGCGACCCTGTTCCGGTTCTGGTCGATGCTCGCCCACTACCATGGCGGCCTCTGGAATGCGGCCGAAGCGGCCCGCTCGCTCGGCGTCTCCGAGCCCACGGCGCGACGCTACCTGGACTTGCTGGCCGGCTTGTTCATGGTCCGACAGCTTCAGCCGTGGCACGAGAACCTGAACAAGCGCCAGGTCAAAGCCCCAAAAGTGTATGTAAGAGACAGCGGCCTGCTCCACACTCTCCTTGGCCTCAGCTCCGATCGTGAGATACTGTCGCATCCTAAGGTTGGCGCATCATGGGAAGGATTCGCCATCGAAACCGTTCTCGAACTGGTGCGACCGGAAGCAGCATACTTCTGGGCCACGCACACGGGCGCCGAGCTTGATCTCCTTTTTCTGAAGCAAGGCCGCCGCTACGGCGTCGAGATGAAATTCCAGGATGCTCCACGACTCTCGCCGTCGATGCGGATTGCCTTGGAGGATCTGCAGCTGGACCATTTGACGGTTCTTTATCCCGGGGATGTGCGATATGCGCTCGGCGACCGTGTAACGGTGGTTCCTTTGGCCGAGCTTGCGGCCGGCGAATCCAATGTGTTAACCGGCCATAAATCCCGCGGGCGCAGGTGACGCAATGATGGATAAGCTGGATGCCGACCTGGCTCTCGATGCCAGCGCCCGAGTCAACACGCGCGAAAATGTGCGGCTCACATTCGATCAGAAGGTCGAGCACGTGATCCAGGAGATCGTCGACTCCAACTTTGATTTCTACAAGAGGATCACTGACGACCGTGCGTTCGGGGATGCGATCAGGAACTTCTTGTTCGACCAATATCTGCGCGCGCATCGCCAGGCCGAGGAGCTGATCAAGCGCGGTGAGTCGAAGACGCTGGAATTCAAGGCAACCCTCCGATGGGACGTTCGCGAGGACCGGCAGGACGATAAAGTCATAACGCACTCCGTGCTCAAGACCATCGCCGCGTTTCTCAATACGGAGGGCGGTGATCTCCTCATCGGCGTTGCCGACGACGGATCCATTACCGGCATCGAGCAGGACCGCCTCGAGAACGACGACAAGTTTTTGCATCACCTCGCCCAGGTGGTGCGGAATGGTCTCGGCGACCGGGCAAGCACCTGCATTGATCCTAAGAGCCAAATCGTCGAAGGAAAGACAGTCTGCGTGGTGAGCTGCCAACGAAGCCCCGAGCCCGTGTTCCTCAAATGGAAAGGAATGGAGGCTAACCCCGACCACGGACTCAGGTGCAGGCGCTATTCGTAGCCGGTCATGCCGCCGTTGCCGATCTCCAGCATGTCGGGATCGTTAAAGGCGCCCGGCTTGATGTAAGAAGCAATGTCGATCTGGGTGATGCGGTCGGGGACGACCTGGCCGAATCCGGTGCGATCCAGGGACTGCCATGAATGGCGCTTAAATAACCGCTTTTCGCGACCGTTTCCATCTATTTGCGGATCCTTTCCTGGCCACAAATGACGAATTACGAATGACGGATTTCCGATGATCGCTCATTCGTAATTCGTAACTCGTCATTTGCTGAGAAGATAGCCTTATTTAAGCGCCATTCGGGACTGCCATGGATCGCTGATATCGCCGGTGGTGCGCCACAAGTTCCCGCCGACTTTGGGTCCCCACTTCCACACCTCCGCGCGACCGTACTGGCACAAACTGTAGACGATCGGCCGTCCGGGAAAGCACGTCGTGAGGGTGAGCTTGCCCCCCCTCGGGATCGCGCCGTCATAGACCACTTGCCGCGTCGTGTTGTTGGGGCCGGGCAGGTTCACCACAAAGTGAAGTTTGCCATCCTTGAACGTTCCTTCGGGGGCCGGGGGGTTGGAGGAGGGACTGGTTTTCATGCGTGTAGGCCCTGCTGTGCGGGATGAGGGACTGCTTGGAAAACATAGTAGGCGCCGAGGGCGCAGAGAAATGCGGAATTCCTGAAATAAGCAGGCCACAGGCGAAACAGTACTGGTGACATGGCCCTGCCAGGCCACAATTGTGTATATACACAAATATGTTTACCTGGGATCTCCGGAAGGCTAAGATTAACTTCAGCAAACATGACGTCTCCTTTGAGGAGGCGTCCACGATCTTTTCCGATCCGCGCGCACTTCAGTGGGTCGATGCCGAACACGCCGCTGCGGAGAGGAGATTTAAGCGCCTGGGAGTCTCAGTCGAACACCGGGTGTTGATCGTGATTTACACGGTTCGGAGGACTTCAGATGGCCAAGAGGAAATCCGCGTCATCAGCGCCCGACAGGCGAGCCGCAAAGAGCGCAAGGCATATGCCGGATAGCGCAATCGATTTCTCCGACATACCGGAATCGACAGACGCGGAACTGAAGCGCGCCCGGCGTGTCGGCCGCCCACCGAGCGGAGAGGCAAAGCAGTTAATCGCGATACGCATCCATCCACGACTGCTGGCAAAACTGCGTAGGCTGGCACAGCAACAGGAAAAGCCCTATCAGACCCTGATTAACGAAATCCTCGAGCGGGCCGCCCGAAATGTAGCCTGATCCGACTGGCTAGCCCTCATTGCCACAGTGTTGGCACCGGCAGCCAGGATGACAGTCGACGTATAGCAGCACATGCAATTGACACTTGATTTTCTCCTCAGTTTGGCCGCAACTCAAGCCGGCATGTAAAGGAACTGGTGGCCGGCTTCTTTTCCGCATATCGGCCAATCAGCGTTGAAGAGCTGGCTTACACAATGGAGCGGGAAGACGACTACCACACCTTTCTCAGGTTTTCTAATCCCAGCAAATAGTCCTCCTTCTCCAGGTTGCTTTCGACGCCAAATTCAGCAAGGGTCGTTATCATCTGCCCGACTGAAAGTCCGGCAAGTTCTGCTGCTTTTCCGAGAGAAACCTCTCCTTTTTTGTATCTTTCGACGGCAAGCAGGACACGGCCTTTGTAAACAAGCTCTCTGACAGCTTTTGAAACATCACCTTTCTCTTCCTTTGAAAACCGGTTTAAGAATTCAAAATTGTCCTCATCCATCCTTATGCTCATCGTCTTTGTCATTCTGCTCCCTCAGCAGCCGTCAAAGCTTCAGTTGCAGAATGGCGCGGCATGTTCCTATGTCCCATGCGGATCATCGAGTCTGGCGCCGATCACCAGGCTGGCCCAAGCCAACGCTTGTTCAGCCAGGGCCACCGCTTCGTCAAGATCGGAGTCCGTAATTTCTCCCCAGAAACCGGGGTACCGGGCCTGGACGGCATACGGCGTAAGACTGCCGATATCGTGCAGTTCGACAGGGACCGTTATTCCCGCGTTAAGGGAAACTTCAACGAGTTCATCGAGGTCGTGCGTGAACGGAAAATCCACTCTTTTGTGCAGAAGCACCGCTTTCAGAGCTTTTTCCGCCGCCTGCTGCGCGTGGAAACATATTTGCTCGGGCAGAATCTCAGCATCCAGGGCAAGGTGCGCAAGACGGATATCGCTTTGGGCGTGCTTCAGCCACTCATGCGGTGAGGCTGCCTCCCGGCGATCATGCGGCAGATTCATAAACAACCCTGCCGTTTCTGACGGCTTCGCGATAGACGAGGCCGGGAATATCCGAGAGACCGGCCAGCTGATCTTCTTCTATCACAACGATGTCCACGGGAATCAACAGTCCCTTCAAAGCGCGGCGGATCCGCACGCTTTCCTTGCGCGGATTGTCGATGCTCCCGCTCATCACAACCAGCAAGTCGAGATCGCTGTTTCTGTGGAGTTTGCCGCTCGCATAAGAGCCGAACAGAATAATCCTTCTCGGACTGCAGGCCTCCACGACCCTGTCGACCGCAGCCTGTACCTTCTCTGGAGTGATACGCCAGACATCTGACATCGGAGGTTTTCTCCGTAATGCGAGGCAACACTTCATTATAACGGGTGTTGCGGAAATGCAAAGCGTTTCTAACAGAAGGCGGTGCTGCGAAGGTACCGCCGCGCTTCAATCCGCAAGACCAGCCCGTGTGGTGAAGAAATTCGGCCGAGCCGCAAGCAACTGTAATGCCGTGTCTTACCATAGACGCCGCTAACGCTGGCCGCGACGCTTGAGATGATTGGCCGGACGTCGTCGACGGACTCATCCCCACTGCGGACGGCCTCGCGCCAGTAGGTGTATTCGAAGTAGTGCGATTCACCGAGCTCGGGAATTCAGGCGGCTCTACGATTTCCACCACTACGGGCTTTTTGGTAGGGATACCCCCTGAATGGACCGTATAAAACCCAAGCGGTGTGCTTAGATCGTCAATCGTGAATCGTCAATCCGTCTGGCGGATTTGATCGAGGATTTTGTGGATGGTCTCGAATAGCCTGGCGGGAGGGACGTGCTCCATCTCGAGCGTCAGCAGTCCCTGGGGCGAGAAGGATGCGCGTTTGTTCCGGGTGACCAGCGCCAGCAGCTTTTGCGGGCTGACCTTGGAGTGATCGACGAAGCGGAAATGGATCTGACCCTTGTTTCGCTCGATCGACTGGATCTGCAGCGCCAGCGTCTCCTGCCGCAGCCGCGCGTAGCGGAAGAGGTTTTCCACCGGCTCGGGGTAGCTGCCGAAACGGTCCACCATCTCCTGGCGGAGCGCATCCAGTTCCGCCGCATCGGCTGCCGATGAAATCCTCTTGTACATTCTCAAGCGCTGGCCGGAGTCGGGGATATAGGTCTCCGGGATGCGGATGTCGAGATTCAGGTTGATGCTGGTGGAGATCTCCTCCTCGGGTTTCTCTCCGCGCAGCTCTTCGACGGTCTGCTCCAAAAGCTTGCAGTAGAGGTCGAATCCGACCGCATCGATATGGCCGTGCTGCTCACCTCCGAGCAGGTTGCCGGCGCCGCGAATCTCCAGGTCCAACGCGGCCACGCGGAATCCGGTGCCGAGGTCGCTGAACTCGCGAATCGCTGCCAGGCGCTTGCGTGCCACTTCCGACAGCGCCTCATCGGAAGTGATCAACAGATAGGCATAAGCACGCCGGTCGCTGCGGCCGACGCGTCCGCGAAGCTGGTACAGCTGGGACAGGCCATACAGATCGGCGCGATTGACGATGATCGTGTTAACGCGCGGAATGTCCAGGCCATTCTCGATGATGGTCGTGGCCACAAGCACGTCCAGTTCATCCTGTACAAAGCGCAGCATGACCTTCTCGAGCTCCCGCTCATCCATCTGGCCGTGGGCCATGCCGATGCGCGCCTGGGGCACGAGCTGTTGTACCATGGCCGCCGCCGAGTGAATTGTCTCGACGCGGTTGTGCACGAAGTAGATCTGCCCGTTGCGCGCCAGCTCAAGCTCGATTGCGGAGCGGATGACATCGGGGCTGTACTTCACTACGGAGGTCTGAATGGAGAGCCGGTTCTTGGGAGGCGTCTCGATGGTCGACATGTCTCTCAAGCCCAGCAGCGCCATGTTCAGAGTTCGCGGGATGGGAGTGGCGGTCAAAGTGAGGACGTCCACGCGCGTCTTCAGCGCCTTCAGCCTCTCCTTGTGGGTGACGCCAAAGCGCTGTTCCTCGTCCACAACGACGAGCCCCAAGTCTTTGAACACGACGTCCTTGGAGAGGAGCCGGTGCGTGCCGATGATGATGTCGATGCGCCCCGTCTCCAGGTCTTCGACGACCTGCTTCTGCTCCTTTGGACTGCGGAAGCGCGACAGCAATTGAATCCGGACAGGGAAGGCAGTAAAGCGCTGCTTGAAAGTGGTGAAGTGCTGAAAGGCCAGCACGGTGGTCGGCGCCAGCACCGCCACCTGCTTTCCGTCCATCACGGCTTTAAAAGCTGCTCGCATGGCCACTTCGGTCTTTCCGTAGCCGACGTCTCCACACAACAGGCGATCCATCGGACGCGTCGCTTCCATGTCATCCTTGACCGCGGTGACGGAATCCACCTGGTCCGGCGTCAGCTCGAATTCGAAGGCGTCTTCGAACTCCTGCTGCCAAGCCGTATCGGTGGCGAAGGCGAATCCTGGAACCATCTGCCGTTCCGCGTACAGCTTCAACAGCTCGCCGGCCATGTCCCGCATCGATTTCTTGATGCGTGTCTTTGTCCTGGCCCAGCTCGTCCCGCCCAGGCGATCAAGCGAGGGTCGCGCGCCGCCCACGTTGCTGTACTTCTGGATGAGATCGAGCCTCTCGACCGGGACGTACAGCTTCGCGTCGTCCTGATAGGTCAGGAGAACGAACTCATTCGATCTTTCCTGCAGTTCGATGTTCTTCAAGCCATGAAACTGGCCAATGCCGTGATCGACGTGAACGACGTAATCGCCAGGCTTCAGATCGCGGAAATCCGAAAGGAAAATATTGCGCTGCGCGATCTTCTTGCGCCTCGGAGCGGATAAGACATCCGCCTCGTCGAACACTTCCTGCCCGGCAAGCACGCGAAGGTTGGCCGCCGGCAGATAGAACCCGGCGTGAACGTTTCCCACTCCCAGCAGTATCGGTTCCTCGGAATAGTCCTCCGTCGCCGGTTGCCCATCGCCGCGGCAGAGATGTGCTGGGATTTCGTATTCCTTCAGTATGTCGTTAATGCGCTCGGCCCTGCCCAGGTTAGAGAACAGGAAGACGATCTTCTCGCCCGATGCGCGAAACTTCCGAATGTCGCTGATCAGCTCCCGTATGTTGCCGTGATACTTCCGCGAGGGCTGGGAGTAGAGAAACAGCGGAGGGACTTCCGGACGGTCGATGCTGATCTCGTCGACCTCCACGCGCGGGAAGCGCTCGATTGCGTCGTGAAACTGCTCGGTGGTGACGTATATCTGCTGAGGAGACAGAACCGGCTTGTACGCTTCTACCCTGTCCAGAAAGCGTTCATAGAGTTCCTCGTGCTGCTTGGCGAGGTTTGCTTCGAGAACCTCACGGTCCGATATGATTAGGCGATAGCCGCGGATGTAGTCGAAGAGGGTGTTGTCGAGGGGCTCGACAGCCGGGAGCAGGAACTCGAAGGCGGGAAACGGCTCGCCCTGCCGTGCCCGCGCCACTTCCTCCTCGAGGTGCGGCAGGAAGGGCGCGCTCCACAGATTCGGAACCTCCTCTGCCCAGCGTTGGAAAGCCTCGGCGGTATAGCAGTGTTCCCGCATGGGGATGATCTCGACGCTGCGGATCGTCGAGATGGAGCGCTGGGAATCGACATCGAATGAGCGCAGGGATTCGACGCGGTCTCCAAAGAATTCCAGGCGCACGGGATTCTCCAGATGTGGCGGAAAGACGTCGAGTATGCCGCCGCGGAGCGAGAACTCACCCGGATCGGTCACCGGATCGTCTTCGATGTAGCCGACTTCCTGCAGGAAGCGCCGCGCTGCTTCGGGTGCGTATTCGTCGTCCTGCTTCAGCTCGAGGCAGTGCGACAGGAAACGCTGGGGATTGTGCAAGCGCACAGTGGCTGCCCGGGCCGAAGCCACCAGGATTCGGGTTCCGTCCTGAAGCAATTGCCAGATGGCCTGGGCCCGGGCGGCTGCAATCTCGGGATGAGGAGAGAGGCCTCGGTAAAGGTCGACCTCGAGGCTGGGCAGGTGAATGACCTCGGGAGGCGTCGGCGAGAGAAGATCCAGATAGAACTTGATCTCCTGTGCCAGATTTTGTGCCTCGACGTTCGAGATTGCCAGAACCGCAAAGGATCGGCGAGGCGCCGTCGGGTCGCCGGCGCCCACCTGGTTCTCTGTCAGGATGGCGTGGGCAATGGTAAGAGCCTTGGCTCCACCCGCTGCCCCCGCCAGGGTGAGAACACGACACCCCTCGTTCAGGCGTGCTGCCATCTGGCGCAGCGCGTCGCACCGCATCGCCGTCTCGATCGCTCTTTTCAGTTGGATCACAATCAAACCTGCGGGTGAGGCCCTATTCGGCTTTTGGGCCGAAGTGCTCGAGGACCTTGTTGATAATGCCGGTCGTGGAGGAACCTTCTACCAATGGAATGTTTCGCACGACGCCGCCGGCTCCTTCCACGGTCGCGCGGCCGACGATTTCCGAGATACCCCAGTCGGCGCCCTTAACGAGAATGTCGGGCACGATAGCGTCAATCACACGCTGGGGCGTGGCGTCGTCGAAGATGAAGACATAGTCGACGCACGCTAGCGCGGCCAGTACCTCTGCTCTCTCTGTCTCCGGCACGATCGGCCGCCCTTCACCTTTGATCTCGTGAAGCGAACGATCGCTGTTGACCGCAACGACAAGCGCGTCGCCCATGGCGCGAGCACAGTTCAAGTACCGCACGTGGCCGATATGAAGGAGGTCGAAGCATCCGTTTGTGAAGACGAGTTTCTTCCCTTCCTTTCGCAGCCGGGCCCGGATCCGAACCATTTCATCGAGCGTCTTGATCTTTTGTACCGACATGGCAAGTTTCGAGAATATCAGATGCGTATTTCTCCCACAAGGTTGGGGATTCTTTGTGTGCTTCGTTTTTGTGTTGTCTTTTAAATGACAACACGAAGACACAAAGGACACGAAGGACACGAAGAATTGGTAGAATGCCCGAATGCGACAGACAATTTGGCTGATCTTCGGCCTGCTCGTTGCGGCTGCATGCACACGTCAGCGCGGGATGGAGGTTCAGGAGATTGCTGCGACGGATACGGCAGGCTGGGCCCACGATGTGACTCTCGACGGCGACAGGCTCTACCTCTCCGATCGCCAGGGAGGGTATCTCATTTTCCAGCGCTCTCCCGCATGGAACCAGCCGAGAATCTATAATCCCGTCAGCGACGTGATTTCGCTCGCGCCGAATTCCGGCGCACCCGTACTGGCTTCGCGCTTCGAAGGACTCGTTCTGGTTTCGGCCGATGGGCGCGTGCAGGCCCGATACGCGAACGGTGACATCGCGAACTCCGTGGCCATACGCGGCGGCCTTGCGTTCGCGGCTTACGGTCTCCACGGCCTGGTGATTGCGAGGTTGACCAAGGACAGTATTCAGATTGTCTCAGAGCTCCCTTCTCCAGGTTGGTCTCACGACGTGAAGCTCTCTCGCGAACAGGCGCTTCTGGCCGATTGGAACTACGGATTGCGTGTGGTGGATATCCACGATCCTGCGCGGCCGGCCGAGATTGCGGCCCTGGCGAGTGCGGCAACAACCATCGCGGTCTCGGTTCGTGAGTCTGATGGGAAACGCCTCGCGGCTATTGCGGACGGACATGCGGGCGTTGCTCTGGCGGATCTGGACGATTCGGGGCATCCACGCCTGCTGGGACGCAACGGTTTGGGATTGAATCCGGCTGATACGCCCCATCCCGAATCGGGTGGCTGGGCGCACAGTGTCGCTTGGGGCGGCCGCTATCTCTTCGTTGCCAACTGGAAGCGTGGACTCGTGGTGCTGGACGCCGGGGATCTGCACAATCCACGCGTAATCCGCGAAATTCCCACGAACGGCACGGCTCTCGGCGTCAAGACTGAATGGCAACCCGACGGCAGCTGGCTGGTCTTCTTAGCGGATGGAGAAGCTGGCCTAAAAGTCTACCGCTTTAAGGAATAGGGGTCAGGAAGTCTTAATCAGCGTTTTAGTTGCCACAAAGGTCCGGACCAGCAATATCTATTGCGCATTCCGAATTCCTGATCCTGGATTTCTAGCCCCTGACCCCCGACCCCCGGTCTGTGGTAAAGTGCACGTCAAGATTTTTCAAACAAGGAGGTGCGTTATGTCCTGTCCCATGTGTCAGCGGGAGCACATTTACACAATACCCGAGGCGCTGGCTGTCCTTTCGAGCACGCCGCGAAAGCTGGCGCGCGCCACAGCCGGCCTAGGTCCCAAGCGGGCCGCTGCCCGGCCGGAACCCGACAAGTGGTCCCCGAAGGAGATCATCTGTCATCTGTGCGACTGCGAGCTGGTCTACGGATTCCGCTATCGCAAAATTCTGGCCGAGCCGGAAGCCGCGCTGGTCGCCTTTGATCAGAACGCGTGGGCCGACGGACTGCACTATCGGGAGCAGTCGTTGAATAATGCGCTGGCCAGCTTCATCGCCCTACGCAACGGGCACGTTGCGCTCCTCAAGTCGCTCCCCGAGGAAACCTGGAATAAAGGTGGCGTACATGCAGAGTATGGAAATCTGACGCTGCGGCAGCTCATTTGTCATTTGGCCGACCATGATCGCGGCCACACGGCCCGGGTGGAAAGCCTGTGCCCGCCGCGGAAGCCGCCAAAGAAGAGTAAGGCCAAGTCGAAGTCCAAGGCACGGTAGTGGCGGTGAGATTAGCAATGGTTCGTGCAATTCGTGGCCTGTTTTTTTGCCACGAATTGTACGAATTACACAAAACTCCAAAAGAACTCACGCGAGGATCGCATGAATCGATGGAACTTGATCTTCAGTTTTTTTCTTACTCTATTTCTGAGCAGTGTTGCGGCGGCGGCCGATCAGCCAAAGCCGGGACGGGATCCCAACCAGCCGATCGACGAAGAGTATACGAAGAAGATCCGCGAATACACGACCCAGCCGTTTTTCCTCTCTCCGCTCGTGGACTATCTCCCAGCGTCGAAAACCGTGCCCACTCCCAAAGCCGTCATCGGCGATATCGCGGGGGCGCCGGGGAAGCTTCCATATTCTGCCGATGTCTACCGTTACATGCGCATGCTCGAGAAAGCTAGCCCGCGCGTGAAGGTGTTCTCGATCGGCATGACGGAGGAAGGCCGCGAGATGATCGCGGTCGCGGTCACCTCCGATGCGAACATGGCAAAACTGGAAGAGAACCGGGCGCGCCTCTCGAAGCTGGCCGATCCGCGCACGATCCGCATGGACGATGCCGAAGCCGAAAAGCTGGTTGCTGCGTCCATCCCGGTTTACTACATCACCGGCACCATTCACTCGCCCGAGACCGGCGCGCCGACAGCTCTGATGGAGCTCGCATACCGGCTTGCGGTGGATGAGAGCGCCTACGTTAAAGCGATTCGGGAGGGAGTCATCACGCTGATCACGCCGATCGTGGAGGTGGATGGACGCGACCGCCAGGCCGATGTCTACAACTGGCACATCGCGCATCCCAAGGAGAACTGGCCGCCTCTCATTTATTGGGGCAAGTACGTCGCGCACGACAACAACCGCGACGCCATGGGGCTCAGCCTCCAGCTCACCCGGAACGTTCTCAAGACCTTCGTCGATTGGAAAGCCCAGGTGCTTCACGACCTGCACGAGTCGGTGCCCTACCTCTATGACAACACGGTGGGGGACGGACCTTACAATGCCTGGATTGACCCGATCCTGGCCGACGAATGGCAGATGATTGGGTGGAACAACGTTTACGAAATGACCAAGTTCGGCATGCCCGGCGTGTTTGCGCACGGCAACTTCGACACTTGGTCCCCGGGATACCTGATGTTTATCGCCGCCGGCCACAACGGTATCAGCCGGCTCTACGAGACCTTTGGCAACGGCGGCGCGGACACGGTCGAGCGAACCCTGTCGCCGCAAGAATATGGGCGAACGTGGTTCAAGCAGAATCCGCCGCTTCCCAAGGTCCAGTGGTCACACAGAAACAACAACAACTACCAGCAGACCGGACTGCTGACCGCTCTTTCTTACTTTGCCGCCAATAACAAGCTCTTCCTGCGCAACTTCTACCTGAAAAGCAAGCGATCGATCGAGAAGGCGAAGCAGGAAGGCCCAGCTGCCTATGTTTTCCCTGCGGACGACCCCAGGCCCGGCGGGCAGGCGGAGCTTCTGAGAACGCTTCAGCGCCAGGGATGCGAGATCTCGCGAGCCACTGCGCCCTTTACCGTCACCCTCGAGAAGAAAAAACCGCGCAGGCCGTCCACCGACAGCAAGCCCGGCCAGGAGCGTGCCTCGGCGCAGGCGAGCGAGGCCAAAGGCGAGGCCAAGAAAGAAGAGAAGGCGCCGGAAACACGGCAGTTTCCTGCAGGCAGCTACGTCGTGCGGATGGATCAGCCGTACAGCCGGATTGCAGACATGCTACTGGACTACCAGTATTGGAGCCCGAACGATCCTCAGAAATCTCCTTTCGATGACACCGGCTGGACTTTTGGTGAGCTCGGCAACGTGCAGGTTGTGAGAGTGACCGACTCGAAGGTGCTCGAAGCTCCTATACAGCTGGTTTCCGGGGAAGTTCGCGCGACCGGGAGCCTTCAGGGAAGCGGGCAGGTGTTCGTGGTGAATCACAACACAGACATGGCGCTGATGATGCTGCGTTACAGGCTCAAGGATGCGGCCATCGATGTCGCTGAGGAGCCTTTCGAAGCAGCCGGACAGAAGTTCAACCGGGGCTCTTTCATCCTGAGGAATGTGCCGGCCGCCGATCTGGAGCGGGCTGCAAGCGAGCTGGGAGTGAAGGTCTATTCGCTTGCAGAGGCGCCTTCCGTGAAGGTGCATCCTGCGCGGGCTGCCCGTATCGCCCTTCTTCACACCTGGACCAGCACGCAGGACGAGGGCTGGTGGAGGATCGCCTTCGATAAATACGGAATTCCTTATCGCTACATCAACACCCAGGATGTAGCGAAGGACACCGACTTGAACTCCAAGTACGATGTCATCCTGTTTCCCCCAGTAGGACGCGGCGGACAAAGCATCATCTCAGGCATGCCAATGTGGGGAAATCCACTTCCCTGGAAGACCACTCCGGAAACTCCGAACATCGGGAAGATCGATTCCACAGAGGACATGAGACCTGGGCTGGGCTGGATCGGTCTCGAGAACCTGCAAAACTTTGTCCGGCGCGGAGGCCTGTTGCTGGGCGTGATGGACACGGCCGACATTGCCGTCAGCTACGGTCTCGCACAGGGCGTCAGTATCACGCGCCCGCAGAGGTTCAAGGCAATCGGCACCGTGGTGCGGTCCAAGTTCGTCGACGCATCGAGTCCGATCGCATACGGCTACGGCGACGGGCTGTCCATCTATTGCTCCAATGGCCCGATCTTCGGCGTGAGCAACACCATGGGGGGGCGCGGCGGAAGGCCTCGTTTGCCCGAAGACCGCGAGAGGCCGACGGGACGCGGCACCCCGGACGATCCGGACACGCCTCAGGCGCGGCCTGTGGCCGAAATTCCGGAAGAGCCCACTGCCGAGCCCTGGCAAGCCGTGCCGCTCACGGATGAGCAGAGGCGGAATGGAATCTTCGTAATCCCGCCGAAAATGCGGCCGCGCGTGGTGCTCCGCTATGCGGACAACAAGGACCTGTTGGTCTCAGGGTTGCTCGACGGCGGAAGCGAAATCGCCCAGCGCCCGGCTGTGATCGACGTGCCCGTTGAGAAAGGTCATGTGGTGCTGTTCTCGAACAACCCGATCTGGCGTGGCGAGACCCAGGGAAGCTACTTCCTCGTGTTCAACGCAATCCTCAACTTCGACAACCTCGACGCCGGCAGGAAGCTGGACGAGAAGTAGAAAACAAAAAAACTCTGCCACGAATTGCACGAAAACACTCCTGCTTCAATTTCGTGTAATTCGTGGCAGTTTTTTTATTCAGCTAACCTTATCAAATCACCTTCGTCTAATAGTTACGATGGAAGAGAGCGACGTGGTTGCGGTGGCACGAGCGCGGGAAGGGGATAGCGATGCCTTTCGCCTGCTCGTGGACCGAAACAGCCGCAGTATCTTCCGGCTGGCCTACCGGATGACCGGCAACGAGCAGGATGCGGAAGACCTGGTACAGGAAACCTTCCTGCGCGCCTACCGGAATCTGGATTTGTTCCAGGAGCGGGCCAACTTCGGCACCTGGCTGTACCGAATTGCGGTCAACTGCTCGCTCGACTGGCTCCGGAAGCGCCGGCCACACGAGGAACTGAATGAGAACATCGAACCCGACTACGAAGGGAGCGAGTCTGTGAAAAACAGTCCGAGGACCAACCCGGATCGCATGATTCTCCAGCTGGAGGTTCAGGAGCGGGTCAAGGCCGCGCTCGGAGAGTTAAGTCCGGTGGAAAAAGCCGCATTTGTGCTGCGGCATTTCGACGGCATGTCCATCGAAGAAATTTCGGGGACGCTCGGCCTGCGCTCCAACGCGGCCAAGCACAGCATCTTCCGCGCGGTGCGGAAAATGCGCCGGGCGCTGGCCCCAATAGCGAGTCTGGCAGAATGAAACATCTGATCGAAGAGCAGCTGATTCTCTACTACTACGGCGAGGCCGAGGACGAGTCTTCCATCGAGGAGCATCTGATCTCCTGCGATCCCTGCCGTGCGGATTTCCAGGAGCTGAAGCGGATCCTGGCGGCGGTGGACACGTTCCCCGTGCCGGAACGATCCGCGGACTATGGCAGCGAGGTTTGGAATCGGCTGCGTCCACAGCTCCGGGCGCGATCCCGTTTCCGGTGGCCGCCTTTCTTGCGGCCGCAAAGACTGGCCTGGGCCGGGGCCATGGCTGCGGTGGTGATAGTGGCATTCTTCCTGGGACGATTCTGGCCGCGCCCGGAAGCTCCCACGGCGGAGCAGAAAGCGCCCCCGCAGATGATGCCGGCGCAGATCAGAGAACGCGTCTTGCTCTCCTCCGTTGCGGACCATCTCGAGCGCTCCCAAATGATCCTGCTCGATCTGTCCCATGTGTCAGGGAATCACGAGATTGACGTTTCCGCCGATCAGGCCTGGGCGCAGGAATTGCTCGCGGAAAACCGGATCTACAGGCAGAGCGCGCTGAAAAGCGGTGAGGTTGGCATGGCCAGCGTTCTCGAGGACCTCGAGCGCATCCTGCTCGAGATCGCCAACAGCCCGTCCAGGATCACTTCTGCGGAATTGGCGGAGATCCGGCAGCGCATTGAGGCCCAGGGAATTATTTTCAAACTCCGCGTCATCGGCTCGAGCATGAGGCAGAAGCAGGATGAGGCCGCACGCGAGCTGGCGCGAAGATCCTCCTAAAACAGGGGCCAGGAGTCGGAGATAGACACAACTAGACTGGTGAAAAAAATGAAAGCGATCAAAAAAACGACAATGATTTGCGGCGCGTGGTTCCTGTGCCTGGCCTTCCAGGCCAAGGCGCAGACCCTCAGGGCACAGCAGCCCTATCTTCCGGCGGGATTTCTCTGGAGCGGCTCGGGCGACCAGGATTCGCGGGCGGAAGATGCTTACCAGAAAGGCACCAAAGCTCTCGACGAGCGGCGCTATGACAAGGCCATAGAAGCCTTCAGCGAAGTGGCGCGGTTAAAGGGCAGCCGCACGGACGGCGCCCTCTACTGGAAAGCCTTCGCCCAGAACAAGCAAGGGCAGCGCACGGAAGCGCTCGCCACTATCGAAACCCTCCGCAAGGAATTTGCCGGCAGCCGGTGGCTGGACGAGGCCAAGGTGCTCGAGTTGGAAATCCGTCAGGCATCAGGCCAGGCAGTGGCTCCGGAGAGTGAGGCGGATGAAGACTTGAAGCTGATGGCCATCAACAGCCTCCAGAACTCGGATCCCGAGCGCGCCCTGCCGATGCTCGAGAAGTTGCTCAAGGGAAACCAGTCTCCCAAGCTCAAAGAACGAGCACTCTTTGTTCTGGCGCAGAGTGGCTCTCCGCAGGTGAGGGAAATGCTGACTCAAATTGCCCGCGGCAATGCAAGTCCCGATCTTCAGATGAAGGCTTTGAATTACCTGGGACTGTTCGGAGGCAAAGCCAGCCGCCAGGTTTTGGCGGATATCTACGCATCGTCCACGGACAACAACGTCAAGCGCCAGATCTTGCGCAGCTTCATGGTCGGCGGGGACAAAGACCGGCTGCTGGCTGCGGCCAAGGAAGAGAAGGTCCCGGAACTGCGACGCGAAGCGATCCGGCAGTTGGGAGTGCTTGGCGCCAGAGACGGACTGGCGGAACTCTACCAGAGCGAGACTACCACCGAAACGAAGGAGACTATTCTCCATGCGCTGATGGTGGGCGGAGGTGCGGACAAGCTGATCGAGCTGGCCCGCAACGAGAAAGATCCCAAACTGCGCACGGCCGCAATCCACATGCTGGGCGTGATGGGCTCGCAAAAAACAGCCGATGCCCTGGTGTCCATGTACGAGAGCGACAAGGATCCGGCTGTGCGCAAAGCGGTGATCCGAGGTCTGTTTGTCCAGGGGAATGCAAAAGCCTTGGTCGCTCTGGCGCGCAAGGAAACCGATCCGGCCATGAAGAGGGAAATCGTGAGCAAGCTTTCTGTCATGGGCTCCAAAGAAGCCACAGATTACTTGATGGAGATACTTAACAAATAGGGGCCACCAAAAAACAGTAAGAAAAGCTAAATGACGAATGACGAATGACGAATAAAAACCTGTCAGTGTCGACATTCGTCATTCGAAGAGTGCCAGGAGTAGCCATGAAGACGTTAAGCAAAGTGAGCTTCCTTATCCTTGGAATTATCTTTTGCCTCTCCGGTTATGCTCAGCAGCCAAGGATGACAAATGCGCAAGTCACCAGTCGGTCCGCTGCTGCTGGATTAGAGAGGGAGTTCCGTGCGCTGGTCGCCGGCCAGGCCGCTGCGGCTTGGGTTGGCTACGCTGTGCCCATCATCCCCGGCGAGCACAACATGTGCTGCAGCGATGGATGCTGCGGAGGCTGCCGCCTGGAGGAACGAGGTTCAGGGAGCGTCGGATCTTCGGTCAACAGCACTGTGAGGCTGGAAGGTGGCGGCAACCTGTTTGTCCTTTTCCGCGTTGAACAAGGGCAAGTGCAGAAGATCCGCACCTTCAGCCAAGACTGTGAGCTGGACGCGGGCGGTCTGCCTTTCTTCTGGCTTAACGATGTTCGTCCGCCGGAGAGCGTTGCCCTGCTCGCATCCTACGCTAAGCCGCAGAGCGAAGAAAAGGCGGAAAAGAAGCTGGGCGATTCGGCAGTGGCTGCTATCGCATTTCACAAGGATCCGTCGGCGGACCGTGTCCTGGAACAGTTCACCGCGTCCAGCCAGCCGGAGTCCTTGCGCGAACGGGTTTCATTCTGGCTCGGCGTGGCGCGCGGCCGGCCCGGCTACGAGATTCTGCGCCGGATGATCAAGGAGGACCCAAGCGAGCGTGTGCGTGAGAAGGTGATTTTCGCCTTGTCACAGTCAAAAGAGCCGGAAGCCTTGAACGCAATGATCGAAACGGCACGCGGAGATTCCAGCGCACACGTCCGCGGGCAGGCGCTTTTCTGGCTGGCTCAGAAAGCGGGCAAGAAAGCGGAAGAGGCAATCACCGCCGCAATCGAAAACGACCCTGAAACCGATGTGAAGAAAAAGGCGGTCTTCGCCCTGAGCCAACTGCCGAAGGACGAGGGCGTTCCCAAGCTGATCCAGGTGGCCAAAACGAACAAGAATCCCGCGGTGCGCAAGCAGGCGATGTTCTGGTTGGGGCAATCGAAAGACTCTCGCGCCCTGGCCTTCTTCGAAGAGATCCTCTCCCGCTAAAAAAGGACAACACGAAGACACAAAGAACACAATGAATTCTTTGTGTCCTTTGTGTCTTCGTGTTGTCCTTTAATTCGTGGCTCGTGTGACGGTCATCAGCGTCATGTCGTCACTGACGCGGGCGGCGCCGCAGAACTTCAGCACATCACTCACCAGCGCTTTGATGAGTTCCGGGCTCGGCATTCCGGCATTCTTCTGAAGGAATGCGGTCAGGCGCGGCTCGCCATATTCCTCTTCCTTCAGGTTGAAAGCCTCCGTGATACCGTCCGTGAAGAGCAGCAACCGGTCCTCGGGGCGGATCTCGGTAGTTTTTACCTCGAAAGCGGTGTTCCGATCGATTCCCAGCACGATGGACGTGGCCGCCAGCCGATCGAGATTCGTTCCGCCGCGAACCAGCACCGGAGCGTTATGTCCGGCATTCACGTAACTCAACTCGCCTGTGGCCGTTTCGAGCTCCCCGTAGAAGAGCGTGACCAGCTTGTTTTCCGGAATGTTTGCGTAGAGATATTCGTTGAGCTTCGTCATCAGCTCCGAGCCGCGATGCCCGGCGGTTATGAGCGTACGCAGACTACCTTGAAGCAGCGCCATCATGAGAGCTGCAGGCATTCCCTTCCCGGCGACATCTCCAATCACGATTCCCACCGTGTTCTCGGCCAGCTGGATGACGTCGTAGTAATCTCCCCCGACCGTGTTTGCCGGGCGCATATAGCAATGGATGCTGGTTCCGTTCTTGTGGAAGGGGCCGGAAGGGACGAGGCCGAACTGTATCTCGCGCGCAATCTCCAGATCTCCCTTCAGGTCGAGCTTGTCGCGAAGTTCGATGAGAAGAAGCAGAAAGATTATGGCGAATGACAGGAGGAGCCAGAATGCCCCGGAATCTTCACTCGGCGGCCCCCAGCGCGCGGCATAAATAATGAGCTGTGTCCAGCCGATCAACGATAAGAAGATGGCCACCGCAAAAGCGATGCGGCGTGGCGGGCTGAGACGGTAGGCCAGCGCGACGAAAAACTTCCAGGCCATCGCCGGATAGCGCCGGTACCACGGCAGCGGTCGGAGAGATTCGAAGTCGATACCGCGTGTGTAAAAGCGGAAGGTTTCGCGCGCATCCCGCCGAACCAAGTCCCGTAGTCCCTCGCGGGTCACGCCCTGGGTGAACAAGTCGCGCAGGTTCGAGATAATCGAATCCAGCAGGTTGCCAGGTTTGGGGGGCGTGCGCCGGGCGGCACCCTCGCGGAGGGTTTCGTCGAAGCGGTTGGCAAAATCCGCCAGCCGTTGTCTCAGGCTCGGGATGTCCTCTTTCAGTGCCATGGACTAAAATCTGCCACGAATTACACAAATTGCGCGAAAAAAAATTATATTTTTTATTTCGTGCGATTTGTGTAATTCGTGGCTGAGTTTTTGAGGCGCTCTTCCGCTGCAAGGAAAATGGCGGGAAGCAGAATCAGGACGTCGCGGGCAATCGTTCGGGGCGAGATTTTGTCTCCGAAGCCGAAGCAGCCGCAGTCAGCGTCGATCCCACGAATGTAGGTCACCGTGAGGATGGCTATGAATGCCAGCAGGAGCGCGGACGCACCAATGGACACGTATCGAATCTTCCAGCCGGAGAGGAGGAGAGCGCCCAGCGCTATTTCCACCCAGGGCAGATAGTCGGCCAGCGGCATGATGAAGGAGTTGGGTACCAACTTGTAGCCGGCGATGGCGGCGGCGAACTGAAGTGGCGACTGGAGCTTGAAATATCCGCTGTAAAGGAAAATACCCCCAAGAACGATGCGGCAGGCCCAGTGAAGAATGCGGAGAGCGACGGCCATTTATTTGACGATTCTGTCGAAGAACTCTTTCAAAACGTTGTAGGGCAGGCCCCCGACCACTTTCTGCTCTCTGCCAAGCGCGGTGATAAAAAAGGTCGGAGTCGATTGTACATCTCGTTTTTGACCCAGCGCGATATCGCGCTCGATAGTTCCATTGATCGACGGATCCTGGATTAGTTTGAGGACTTTCTGAAAATCGTCCGGCGACAGTGCTCTTGCGACTGCCGCCTGCACCGTGCCCTTATCCGACCACACGGCCTGGTTGGCGTAGAGGGAATCGACCACAGCCGTCCACTGCAGCCGTCCCAGTTTCTGGGCTGCGAGTGAGTAGCGCGCCGCCTCGCGCGAATACGGGTGTCCCTGCAAGGGGAACTCGTGGTAGATGACGCATACCTTATCGAGGCTGCAGTAATCCCTGAGCACGAGTTTCATCGTGTCCATGTAAAGCTCGCGGCATGCAGGACACTGAAAATCCGAGAAGACCTCGATCTTGATCGGAGCGTCCGGCGCGCCTCCGAGGCACTGCTCGCAGCTTTGGTCTGCAGCCACGCCCGACGCGGGAAGTGCCGACGCCAGCAAGAGCAACAGCGCAACAAACATCGCCACTCTGTTCATTTCCCTCACCCAAGGATGCACAAATCTATCACAAGCAACCGAATGTAAAAGATACTCTATCAGCCTATCTTATTTCAAATCAGTGATCACTGGCCACTGACCACTGGTCACTGTTTCCTGCGCACCGTGACTTCCGCAGGCTGCATGTCCTTGATGACTATGGCAGGGTCCAGCTTGGTCGTGAACTTGACCTCGGGCCTTACCCGCACGGGCAGCTTGGATTTCGCGAGATTGCCCGTTGAAACGGTCACGCTGACGTCGCTTGGGGCAAGGCTTCCCTTGAAATCGACGGGCACGAGAACATTTACCGAGATTCTCTGAGGGTTTGTGGCGTATCGGTTGTCGTCCACTCGAACCGGTACGCGTGCGATTGCATATGGGTTGCGGCGCACCCCAAGCATCACCTGAACTTCGATCGGACCCGCCGGTGTGGAACGGACGGTGTTGTCCCGGATGGTGAGATTCGCAAACATACGGATCGACTGCTTTTGTCCGGTAAGTGAGAGTGGCTCGGTTGAGATCCGCGGGATCCGCTCCACGTGCGAACGGGGTCCGGTAATCAGAATCATGCTGGGAATTGCCACCTTCCCATAGACGTCAAATCCGTTAGCCGGGTCGCCCCGCGTGGATACGACAACCGGTACTTCCCTGGAGATCGTTCTTTCGAGCACCAGCATGATCCGCGCGGGATTGACCTTGAGGACTTCAAGCCCGGTGGCTCCGGGTATGCGCACGTTGTCCGGCGTCAAGGGCACGATATGCTCGCCTTCGGCGAATCCCTGCAGGTCAATGCTGCAGGTGGGAATCGACTGTCCAAACCAGGTGTTGGAGATGATTCCGCGCACCGTGACGTCCACCGAGTTCGGGCGCTCGTTGGTGATCTCCGTGTCCCGCGGTATGCGAACCTCGAGCGGCACGGTGATGACCCGCTCGGTACCCGGATCGCCGCGCACCAAGAGCCAGAGAATCAATGCGAGGAGGATGGAAGTCAGCTTGAGAGTCCAGTTCTCCAGGATGAATTCCTTGAGAATCTTCATACGGCTTCCTGATGCTCCTTCGCAGGCTGGAGCGTGCGTGTGGGCTTGGTTTCCATTGCGCTCTGGAGCACGGCGCGCAGGCCGGTGCCGTCGAGATTGCGAGTGATCTTGCCTCCCATCGCGGAGGAGATAATGCCGGTTTCCTCGGACACGATGACCGTGATCGCGTCGGTTTCCTCGGTGATGCCGATCGCCGCCCGGTGCCGCGTGCCGAGCTCCTTGCTGAGATGCGGGTCCAGCGTAAGCGGCAGGAAGCATCCCGCGGCGATGATGCGGTTCCGCTGCACGATGACTGCTCCGTCATGGAGCGGCGTGTTCGGGCTGAAGATTGTGACGAGGAGGTCATAGGTCAGCACGGCATCCAGAGCGATTCCGCTTTCGGCGTAGTTGCGCAATCCGATGTCTTTTTCGAGGACGATGAGGGCTCCGATTTTCTTGGAAGCCAGCGTGGTAGCTGCGAGGATGATCTCCTCAAAACCCTCGTGCGTGGGCCGACGGCGGTGCCGGCCCAGCATCGGTGTTGTTCCGATGTTAGCCAGGCCGCGCCGGATCTCGTTCTGATAGAGGATGATGATTCCGAAAACGATGTAAGTCAGGAGATTCGAGAGCAGCCACTGCACGGCGGTCAGCCGATAGAGGCGCGTTGCCCAATAGAAGAGGAGCAGTACCACGATGCCCCACGTCATTTGGGCGCCCCGGGTTCCACGCATCAGCAACAGGAAACGGTAAGTGATGTAGGCGACCAGGGCGATGTCTATGACATCCCGGATGGAGAAGGGCACGAACCGGAAGAAGTCTAGAATGGAGTTCAGGTAGAGACTCACTCCGTCGGCCTTTCGCTGATGATGGCGTCTGTCACGTCTGCAATTTCACGCATCGCGGCGACATCGTGCACGCGAACGATGTGCGCACCAAAGATGATCGATGCGGCAACGGTCGCTCCGGTTCCCCAAATCCGCTCTCCTGCGGGACTTTTCAAGATTGCTCCAATGAATGATTTGCGCGAAGTCCCCACCAGGAGCGGGAAACCCATGGTGGTCAGTCGATCCAGGTTCCGAAGTATTTCCAGGTTTTGGCTTGTCGTTTTGCCAAAGCCGATCCCAGGATCCACAAGGATCCTTTCGGAGGATACACCACACTTTTGAGCCCTTGCAACGGCTTCATGAGCCCACCGTTCGAGTTCTGCAAGGATGTCCGGGCTTGGAGGAATCCGCTGCATGTTGCCCGGTGTTCCTCTCATGTGCATTAGAATCACTCCCGCCTGGGAGCGCGCGGCTTCCATACCCACGCCTGGATCCCCGACGAGCGACGTGACATTGTTCACAAGCGCTGCACCCAACTCAAGCGCGGCCTTGGCCACTTCGGCCTTCGATGTGTCGATCGAAATCGGGAGAGGATATTTTCCTGCCAGCGCCTGCAGCACGGGCACGACCCGATGCAATTCCTCCTCAAGCGGGATTCCTGTCGAGCCGGGACGCGTCGATTCGCCGCCGACATCCAGAATGTCTGCTCCCTCATCGGCAATCTGCCAGGCCCGCTGGACCGCGGCAGACGTCTCCAGGAACTTGCCTCCGTCCGAGAAAGAATCCGGAGTGACATTGAGAATACCCATCAGCAAAGTTCTGGAACCAAGTTCCAGAACTCTGTCTCTTGCGTAGAAAGTGAAGTGCTTTCGGGCGCAGAGCGAGGGCATTGGCTCCTTCTCAAAAAGGGGATAGACAGTGAACCAATGCTAGAAATGACGAATGACGAATGACGAATGACGAACTAAAGCATCCATCGTGTTCGAGGAGATTCATGGATTACTCGGTGATGCGGGTGAGCAGGGGGTGAGGTAAGGAGTTTTCCCGGAACGCCAGATAGAATGACAAATGACGCAGGAATTGCCGTTATTCGCAATTCTTGATTCGTCATTCGTCATTCTACATTCGTCATTCCTAGGCAGGGGCCGGCTTGCCCTTGGGGTTGATGAGCTGCGGCAGCGGAGCATGGCTGGGCATTTTTTCCTTCACGGCACGGCCTTCCGAGTCGATGTCGGCGGCCACGGCCTTCGGCTTGGGGAGCGGCTGGCCCTTGATAATCGCCTCGATCTCCCAGCTGTCCAGCGTCTCTAATTCCAGAAGCGCCTCTGCCAGGCGTGTCAGTCTTTCCCTGTTGGTTTCGAGGGTGGCCCAGGCGCGGTCGTAGCCCTCCTCCACAATCCGCTTTACTTCCTGGTCGATGCGGATTGCCGTTTCCTCACTGTAGTCCCGGTGCTGCGCGATTTCCCGGCCGAGGAAGATCTGCTCTTCCTTCTTTCCAAAGGTGAGCGGACCCATCGCAGGGCTCATGCCCCACTCCGTGACCATCTTGCGGGCGCGCTCCGTGGCGACCTCGATGTCGTTTGCCGCCCCGGTCGTTTCCGTGTTGAGGAACATCTTCTCCGCGCACCTTCCGCCCATGAGGATCGCGATCTGCCCCTCGATGAACTCCTTCGTGTAGTTGTGCTTGTCGGCCTCGGGCAACTGTTGCGTCAAACCGAGCGCCATGCCGCGCGGGATGATGGTGACCTTGTGCAGCGGGTCGCTGCCGGGGATCAGGGCAGCAACCAGGGCATGCCCCGCCTCATGGTAAGCCGTGACTTTTTTGTCGGATTCCGTGATGACCATGGACTTGCGCTCTTTGCCCATGAGCACCTTGTCCTTGGCACCTTCGAAGTCGGCCATCACGACAGTCTTCCGGTTGTAACGAGCGGCGTTGAGGGCAGCCTCGTTGACAAGGTTGGCAAGCGCCGCACCGGAGAAGCCCGGAGTGCCGCGTGCGGTAACGCTGATATCCACATCATCGGACAGCGGTATCTTGCGGGTGTGGACCTTCAGGATGCCTTCTCGGCCGCGGATGTCCGGCAAAGGAACCACCACCTGGCGGTCGAACCGGCCCGGCCGCAAAAGCGCCGGATCCAGAACGTCCGGACGGTTGCTGGCGGCGATCAGAATCACGCCGTCGTTGGATTCAAAACCGTCCATTTCGACCAGCAATTGGTTTAGCGTCTGCTCGCGTTCGTCGTGCCCGCCGCCGAGCCCCGCGCCGCGGTGACGTCCCACGGCATCGATTTCGTCGATGAAAATAATGCAGGGGGCATTCTTCTTCCCCTGCTCGAACAGATCCCGAACTCGGCTGGCGCCCACGCCCACGAACATCTCGACAAAGTCCGAACCGCTGATCGAGAAGAAGGGAACGTTGGCCTCGCCCGCGATGGCGCGCGCCAGCAGGGTCTTGCCGGTTCCCGGAGGCCCCATCAGCAGGACGCCCTTGGGGATCCGGCCTCCGAGCTTTTGGAATTTCTGGGGCTCCTTCAGGAACTCGATAATCTCCGTCAGCTCCTCTTTTGCCTCCTCAACACCGGCTACATCTTTGAAAGTTACTTTCTTCTGCTGGCTGGATATCAGGCGCGCCCGGCTCTTGCCGAAGGAAAGCGCTTTGTTCCCGCCGCTCTGCATCTGGCGCATCAGAAAGATCCAGAACCCGATCAGCAGGATGAAGGGAAGCCAGGAAGAGAGGAAAACGTACATCAGTGAAGAGTTGGAGGATTTTTCCAATCTCACTGCTACCCCGTTCTGCTGTAACTCCTTGGACAGATCCCAGCCCGAATCGGCGGGAATGACGGTTTTAAATTTCTTGCCGTTGAAGTCCTCGCCTTCTAAGTCCTCGCCCGTGATTTTAACGGACTTGATCTTCTTCGCATTCATCTCCTGGTAGAAGGTCGTGAAATCCTTTTCCTCGACGTTCGCGTCCCGGATGTTGTAGAAGAGCTGCCACAGCAACACCAGGGAAACAACTACTGCCAACCAGACCAGGATGTTTTTCAAGTTTGTACTCAAATCAGAAACCTCCAGTGGCTTCTCTGCGCGTTCTCCCCGCCACTTAGCCGGAGATGCCTCGGCTTCGGGATTTCAACAGGGATCTACCTGGCAGCGGAGTCCACGAGCGCATTATAGCAGACCCCAAACAGGGTTTCCTAGCCCTAACCTTGCACCAGACGAAGCTTTCCGGCCCTATTCCTCCACCCTACTTAGACGCATTTTGGCCCAATTAGTTTCCACTAAAAGGACAACACGATGACACGAAGCACACAAAGAACTCTTCATGATCTTTGCGTGCTTCGGGTCATCGTGTTGTTTTCTCATAGGCCTCGATAACTACAGATCGGCCCGAATGCGGTTGAGCAATATAGGCTTTCGCCGGTTTGAATCCCGGTATCCAGATCACAACATCTCCGGCCACGACCACCGGGAGCCGGTCGCGCGCGTACAGCGGGACTTTGGCGTCGATCAGCATTTTCTTCACCTTGCGATGGCGGGGCCCCCCGTATCGATCCCCTGGTCGGCGCGAGCGGATGGTCAGCTCTGCAGGAAGGGAATCGGCCTCCAGCAAAGCCCGGAATGGACATGATTCGCTTGGTCCGTCTGCAGTCGTGCCTGACTCCACCAATATCGTGCTGAATTCCAGGTCAGCCTCAGGTACCGGACATCGGCCTGGGATGGTGAGGCGGTAGCTGAATCCTGGTTGGGTGGCAGGCTCATCCTTGACAAAGAGGACACTTCCAAATTGCCGGGCCACAATCGGGCCGCCGGGAAGTTTGATGCGGCGGCCGCTGTGCAGCGGGCGGCAAAGAGCCAGGATGTCCTCGATGTGATGTGCCGCAATTCCACGCAGATTTCCGCGGCACTCGCGGAGGGCGAGTCGGGCGACAGACTTTTGCAGGGCCGGATGCAACTCCAGAATGCGCTGAACCGGCAAGACCAGCCCTTCCGCACTCGAAACTCGGGACGACTCCAGCGCAATCTTAGCTTGGGCTTCCAGGTAGCCGGCAACATCCCGCGCCAGTTCTGCTTCCTTGGCGAGCGTATCGGCCAGCCGGGGGTTGAAGTTCTTTTCCAAGTATGGAATAAGCTCCCGCCGCACCCGGTTTCGCTGGTATTTCAGGTCAAGGTTGGAAGCGTCCTCCCGGTATGCAATCCCCCGGATCTTCAAATAATCCATAATGTTGGCGCGGCTGCATTCCAGGAGTGGCCGGATCAGGAGGCTGTCCACGATAGGATAAATGGCCGAGAGCCCCGCAGTTCCACTGCCCCTGAGAAAGCGCATCAGGACGGTTTCTGCCTGGTCGTCTAGGGTGTGTCCGACCGCAATCTTCTGAGCAGCCAGCCGGGCAGCTGTCCTGCGCAGAAAGTCATAACGGATTTCGCGAGCGGTTTCCTCCAGGTTTCGCTTCGCCGCCGCGGCTCTTTCTCCCACATCAACAACTTCCGAACAAAAGGGCAATTCCAGCGTGGCGCAGGCTTCCCGGACGTAGGCTTCGTCGTGGTCCGATTCTTCGCCACGAAGCCGGTGGTTGAGATGCGCCACCGCAAGAGTGAGTTGCCAGGGTGGCGCGAGGCGGTGCAGGCAATGAAGAAGCGCCATGGAATCTGCGCCGCCTGAGACGGCGACAAGGACTTTTTCGCCCCGGGAAAGCATGCCATACTTCGAGATGGTCTTTTGGACTTGGCTTTCCAGCGGAAAAAACTTTGGCTTCTTCATAGCACCTGTCCACTTCTACCACAATTCGTGCAATTCGTGAAACTCGCGGCAGATTTTTCTCTGTGTCTCCGTGGTAATATGATTTTTAACTTTCCGACGTGCGATACCGTCCTGCCAGGAGGAAAGCCATGACATTCCCGGTGACACGGCCGAGACGACTTCGATTTACCGAGATGACGAGGAAGATGGTCCGCGAGACGCGCCTCTCTCCGGAGCAATTCGTCTATCCGATGTTCGTCTGCCCGGGTGAGGGTGTGAAGAAAGAAATCTCCTCCATGCCTGGAAACTGCCAGTGGTCGATCGACACGCTGGTGGAGGAAGTCCGGTCGGTGAAGGCGCTGGGAATTGGCGGGATCATCCTTTTTGGCATTCCGCCCGCTAAAGACGAAGTGGGGAGTTCGGGCTACGATGATCGTGGCATCGTGCAGGAAGCGGTCCGCGCGCTGAAGCGGGAGGTCAAGGACATCCTGATCATCACCGATGTCTGCCTTTGCGAGTACACCAGCCATGGCCATTGCGGGATTGTCCAGGGTGACGAGATTCGCAACGATCCGACCGTGGACCTGCTGGCAAGAATGGCTCTGTCTCACGCGAAGGCTGGAGCCGACATCGTTGCGCCGTCCGACATGATGGACGGCCGCGTGGCCGCCATCCGATCCCTCCTGGACAAAAATGGCTTCCAGAACACTCCGATACTCTCCTATGCCGTCAAGTATGCCTCCGGCTTCTACGGCCCTTTCCGCGAGGCGGCGGAATCGGCACCGGCCTTCGGGGACCGTCGCAGCCACCAGATGGATCCGGCGAACGCGCGCGAGGCGCTCCGGGAGGTGGAGTTGGATATTGAAGAAGGCGCGGATATTTTGATGGTCAAGCCGGCGGGTCCCTACCTGGACATCATCCGCATGATTCGAGACCGCTATCCCCATCCTCTCGCCGCCTATCAGGTCAGCGGGGAGTTCTCCTCGCTGATGGCCGCAGGACGGCTGGGGTGGTTGGATCTCCCGCGCACCATGCTCGAGTCTCTGATTGGGATTCGCCGCGCGGGCGCCGACATCATTCTTACTTACTTTGCCAAGGACGCAGCCAGGCTGCTGTAGGACCCGGCTGCCAGACGGGACCTGAAAAGGAACTTATTTGAGAAGATGTCCCGTCCGGCGGCCGGGACCTACTGGCAGGAGTATTCCAGTGAATCGACGATCAAAAGCACTTTTTCTTCGTGCTCAAAAAACGATTCCGGGCGGCGTGAACAGCCCCGTTCGAGCTTTCCGCAGTGTGGGCGGAGATCCCCGCTTCATCGCCTCGGGCAGCGGAAGCCATATAAAAGATGTGGATGGTGCGACGTACATTGACTACGTGGGATCCTGGGGGCCTCTGATTCTCGGCCACGCTCCCGCGGCGGTCAAATCGGTGCTGCTCAAGCAAATCCCGCGCGGCACCAGCTTCGGCGCTTCCACCGAAAACGAAGTCGTGCTGGCGGAAATGATCTGCCGCGCCATGCCGTCCGTGGAAAAGGTGCGATTGGTGAACTCCGGCACCGAAGCGACCATGAGCGCGATCCGTCTTGCCCGGGCCTTCACCGGCCGCTACAAGATCATCAAGTTCGACGGCTGCTATCACGGCCATGCGGACGTTTTTCTGGTGAAAGCGGGATCCGGAGTTGCGACGCTGGGTCTTCCCGACAGCCCGGGGGTACCGCCGCAGGATTCCGAACTCACGATATCGGTGCCATTTAACGATATCGAAACGGTTCAGCAGACGCTCGAGGTCAACCGCGCCGAGATTGCGGCGGTCATTGTCGAGCCGGTCGTGGGAAACATGGGCACCGTTCCGTCGGCGAAAGGTTTCCTGCAGCGCCTTCGCAGGGTGACCCGCGAGCACGGCGCGCTGCTTATCTTCGACGAGGTCATGACGGGCTTCCGTCTCGCATACGGTGGTGCGCAGGGACTGTTCAAAGTGAAGCCGGACCTCACCTGCCTGGGCAAGATCATTGGCGGAGGGCTGCCGGTCGGCGCGTACGGCGGGAACAAAGAGATGATGAAGTGGATTGCTCCGGAGGGACCTGTATACCAGGCTGGAACGCTCTCCGGCAATCCGCTGGCAGTGGCGGCAGGAATCGCGACGCTGGAAGCTCTCAAGAAGCCGGGGACCTACCGGAAGCTCGAGCGCCTCTCGTCCGATCTCGTGAACGGTCTTACCAGGGCGGCACAGGAGGAGGGTGTCCCGGTGCAGATCAATCGCGTCGGCTCTATGTTCACTGTCTTTTTCACATCGACCCCGGTGACGGACTTCCGCTCAGCCAAGACGAGCGACGGGGCGCGCTACGGCAGGTTCTTCCATGCGCTTCTGGAGCGGGGCGTCTACTTTCCGCCTTCCCAGTTCGAAGCCGCGTTTGTGTCGCTGGCCCACACGCTCAAGGACATACAGGCTACGATTCATGCAGCCCGCCAAGCCTTCAAGGTAGCCGCCTCCGCGTGACCTCAGTTGTTTCCGTGTCTCCGTGGTGATTTTTTACACGGATTGAGACTATATGAAATCCGTCGACCTTCTCGATCGAGAAGGTGAGATCCTGATAGCGCACCACTTCGCCTGCCCTGAGAAGCCGCCCCGTCCTCGTCTCGAGAAATCCGACGACCGTGGTGTAATCCCTCGATTCCGGGATCTTCACTTCGAAAAAGCGATTGAAATCGCGCACGGGCAGGCTGCCCGCAATTGAGTAGAGATTTGGCCCCAGCTCCCGCACCGCCTCCGCTTCTGTGTCGTGCTCATCGCGGATCTCACCCACGATCTCTTCCAGGAGATCTTCCAGCGTGACGATGCCCTCGACTCCCCCGAATTCATCCACGACCCCGGCTATGTGCAGGTGCATCGACTGGAACTGCCGCAAGACTACGTCGAGCCGGGCCGTATCGGGCACGTAGTGCACCGGCCGCAGAAGGAACTGCAGGTTGATCTCGCCGGGACGCTGGATGTATTGCAGCAGATCCTTGGTGTGAAGAATCCCAAGCAGGTTGTCGAAACTCTCGCGATAAACCGGGATGCGCGAATAGCTGGTTTTCGCGATCGTGGCCAGGATCTCGGAAACCGGGGCTTCGATTTCGATGGCTGTGACCTCGACGCGCGGAATCATGATCTCGCGCACCTGCGTCGCTCCGATCTCGAAGACGTTGTAAAGCATCTCCTTCTTTTCTTCTCCCAGTCCCGCTGAAGTCGATCCCGCGATGAGCGCGCGGATTTCGTCTTCGCTGAGCGCGTGCGCGAAGGGGCTGGCTGTTGCGGACAGGCCGAGAAGCCGGACGGTCCCGTTGGCGATCCAGGCTGCAAGGCCGGCGAGCGGCGAGAGCAGCCAGATCGAGAAGCGCACCGGCAGGAGCAGCTTGCTCGACACCTGCTCGGCGTGGGTTGCGGAGATGATCTTGGGGGCGAGCTCGGCGAAGATGAGGATCGTGACCGCGAGCGCGGCGGAAGCCAGGAGCTCGATGATTCTCACGTCTTGCTGGGGAGCATTGACTGTGACGAGGTAGGTGGCCAGGCTCGCGGCGGCGATGTTGGCGACGGTGTTGCCGAGGAGGATGACGCCGAGGAGGCGGTCGGGATTGGCGAGGATCCTCCGGACGGCGTCGGCCCGCTTATCGCCGGACTCGGCCTTGTACTTCAGGCGCAGCCGGTTGACGGCCATGAAGGCCGTCTCGGCGGCTGAGAAGAAGACAGACAGAAATAGAAATAGGAGCAGGAGCCCGAGATAGAGCACGAGGGATGGCAAGTTCTAAGCGGAAGCTTTGGCCGAACGTTCGTAGGCTTCGCTCAGCGCCCGGTCGATTTGATCTTCGACGGACTTCTCGTTCATGCCGCGGACCGTGGCCACCTCGCAGACGATGAGCTGTTTGGCGCGGTCCAGCATTCTTTTTTCCCGGAATGAGAGGCTCTTCTTGTAGCTGAGGTAGACGAGGTTCTTCAGGACTTCGGCCACCTGGAAGATGGACCCGGTGCGCATCTTTTCAGAATGGTCTTTGTAGCGGCCTTTCCAATCCGCCTCCGGCTCGAAAAAATCCTCGGAAAGCAGTTTGAAGAGCCCGTCGACGTCGGCTCTTTTGATGATTTTGCGCAGCCCGACACTTTTCACGTTTGAGATGGGGACCATCACGAGGGAAGCATTGGAATGAATTCGGAGCATGTAGAATTCCTCGGACTCGCCACCATTGACAGCACGGCGGGTGACTTCCTCTATGATGCCGACGCCGTGGTTGGGATAGACAACTTTATCACCGACACGAAACTCCATAAGACCTCCGGAAACAATTCATTATAGCGGATTGGGGACCACTTAGTCAAAATAACCGTGTATCTCGGGTGCAATCAGAAGCGAGAGTCAATCTCGTAAGTGACAGCACAGAGGCATAAACTGCGAAGGGCCGGAGAACGCGGAGATCAAAATCGGACACGGATTTGCACGGATCTCCACAGATCCCCAAGAGTGCAAATTCGTGTGAACCCGTGTAGATCCGTGTCCAATGAGTGTTGTCCTGAGTACTGAACCGTCGCCGCAGGTCTTCTTGGTTGGCTACTTCGGCGATGTCGCTTCGATGAAAGTGTCGAAGTCTTCCTTCATCTTTGCGTGGGACTTCGAGTCCAGATAAACCATGTGCCCGGAAGAGTATGTTGCGTACGAGATGTTCTTGCGCAGGTTCGGCGTCAAATCCAGGTGGTCCATCGTGTAGTTGGCTGCCAGGAAGGGCGTGGCCAGGTCGTAATAGCCTTCCATTACCAGCACCTTCAGGTAGGGATTCTTGATCATCGCCGAACGCAGCCCCGTGGCCGTGTCGGCATAACCCGAGCCGAAGCCGCCCGCGCTCCAGTTCCATGTGAACGCGCCCAGTTCGCGCGCCGAGGTGTAGTAGGGCAGGTCGGTCTTATAGTTCAACTCGCGGCGGACGTAATCGTTGAGAACCGCGGTGAAGGGTCCCTGCGTAGCGGCGGAACTTGGGTCGAAGGTTCCTGGCTCCATGAACCCATCGGGTGCGGCGCTGGTGTAACGCCCGTCGAGCCGTCCCACGCGCAGTTTCTGATCGGCGAGCAGCCACTGTGTAAAGGTGCGGACATCAACGCGCAGGTTCGCCAGGTCGATGATGTTTTTCGGCAGACCCGTGTACTGTGCCAGCTTGTCCAGAATTGCCGCGCGTTCCTGCGGGGTGAGCGCGTCCCCCTTGTTCAGTGCCGTCCAGTAAGTGCCGGATGCCCACTGGCTCACCTCGCTCCGCGTGCGATTCAGGTCCTGCATGAGGTTGGGCGCGAGCTTGTGGTGATACGCCGAAATCATCGTAAACGTGGGCAGCAGCAGTGGGAAGGGAACGTCGTTGGTTCTGGCGACTTCCAGGCTCTCGAAATTCAGCACCATTGAAAGCAGACAGATGCCGTTAAAGTTGATGCCCTTGTCCGCCAGGTAACCGGCGATCCCGGCGGAGCGTGTCGTGCCGTAGCTTTCGCCTAGGAGGTACAGTGGCGACGACCAGCGCTCGTAGCGTGTAATGTACATGCGGATGAACTCGCCGAAGGCTTCGATGTCCCCGCGCAGGCTCCAGAACCGGCGTCCCGTCTCCAGATCGGCCGGGCGGCTGAAACCGGTGCCGATGGCGTCCACCAGCACGAGGTCGGTCTTGTCCAATGGCGTGTTGGGATTGTCCATCAAGCGATAGGGCGCTTCCGGCATCCATCCTTCCGGTTGTAGCGTGACCTTGCGCGGTCCTAGCGCGCCCATGTGCAGCCAAATCGAGGCTGAGCCGGGACCTCCGTTGTAAGCAAAGGTGAGCGGCCTTTTGGCTGGGTCGGTGCCATTCAGGGTATAGGCCGCGAAGAACATCTCCGCTTCGATCTTGCCGGTGGGGTCCTTGATCGGCAGCCGCCCGGCGGCCGCTGTATAATTCAGTATGTTTCCGCCCACCGTGATCTGGTGCTGCGTGTGAACTGGGACAGCCTCAGTCATATCCCACTGGCCTGTAGCCGGTGCGCCCTGGCCGGGCCGCTCCTGCTCCGGCGTGCGTGGCTGCTGTTGTGCGCCCGGTTGTTCGGCACGGGTTCGTCGCTCTTGCGTGGGTTGTTGAGAGTACGCCTGCGTCAGTGGCATGCCGGTCAGTAACACCGCCGCAAGCACAATCATGGCAAACAATCTCTTCATAGGAAACTCTCCTTGTTTAGTCACACTATAGTGAAGTCATCGGCCACAGGTAAATAGCCCCGGATGGGGCGGCGGAGATCAGCCCCGGGCGAACGCGGTGTCCTTTAAAAACGTACCCGCTCGACCTCCAGGACCGCTGTCGCCAGGGCTGGGAGCTCAATAAGGAACGGCACTCCGGCCTGATGGACGCCCTCCAGCGCCCGGGTTTCACCGAAAACGCTTCTCAGCCTGAAGGATCGTGAGCGGGCCGCCTCGGGCAGATCGAGCAACGCCGCAAGCGTGCTCTGAAGCGTTCTCGGTTCTGCGCTGGGATTTCGGAGCGCGAGCGTGCCGCGGCCGTTGTCGAGCGCCGAGAAGCCGTAGATTTCCCCTCGCCCGGGATCTCCTCCAACCATGCGGCTGTACTGGAAGAGCTTCTCGTAGCTCTTGGCCCATCGGGCAGCCCGCGCAAGCATCTTCCAGCGCTCCGGGGTCAGATCGCTCGCCTGAATGTACCAATCGTGGTGGAGCGAAGTGCGTGCCGCCAGCCACCAGATGCCTCTCTCGAAGACATCGTCGCGATTACCTGCGATTCGACCCTGGACAATATCGAAGGTGACAAAGGCGGACATCGGCACGTCTGTTGTCCTATGGGCTTGAAGGCATGTGTCGATGAACGTGTTGTGGCGATCGAACGGCTCTCCCACGCCCGCGTGGCTGTCGTCGGCGCCGCCGCGCCAGATGAAGTCGGCATGCTGCAGCCAGAAAGGAGAAGGGTTGGACCCGGAGGTGTAGCCGATCAGGAGGCCGGGCTTGGCCCGCCGCCACGCCGCGAACACCTCCATGAGCGAGTCCATTTGTGCGATCGCTCCGGCAGGGCCGATCGGATGTCCGTGATCAGGCTGCCGGCAATCCGGCCAGAAGCCGTCGACTTTGATGTAGTCCATGCCTCGGGCGGCCCAGTTGGAGAAGCTTTCGATGACGTGGGCCCGGTAGCGCGTTCCGGCAAGGCATAGTTTGTCCCCGTTCAATTCGAAGCCGATCTGTCGTGCAAACTCGATCCTCTTTTTGCGGAAGCCATAGCCTCCGATCGGTCCGAACCAGAGGGAGACCCCGATTCCTGCGGGCCGGCCGGCGGCTTCGAGCGCCCCCCAGCCTCCCGGAAAGCGCAGGCGGTTTAGGCGCCCCCAGATGCCGGTTGCCTCGTCCCAGTCGAAGTCCCAGCCGTCATCAAGCGTGAAGGAATCTATCGGGACGCCGCTTTCTTTTTTCACGTGGACCAGCGCCTGGAGGGCTTCCACGGGCTTGCTCTTGTCCTTCCAATACCAGTCGTTCACAAGGAAGATCATGCGTGCCGCCACAGCGCGGGTAGCGCTGATGTATTGAAGGAACGCGTGCCGCGCGGCGCCGCCTTCCCCGGAACCGATGACCAACTTCCGGGTGCGGACAATCTTGCCGGCCGAAAGCTCATCGCAAGCGGGAATATGGCACGATATGAAGCCGTCGGCGGCGAAGTTCTCGGCTCCCGGGTGCGCAATCGCGAAGAAAAGATCGTGCGCGTAGACAACCTGGCCGCAGCCACTGGGAAAGACGAGAGTATCGACCTGTCTTCCGGGTCCGGCAGGACCGGTCGCATCGGCAGAGCGCCAGCGAGCGAGGCTTATGCCAGCGAGACGATCTTTGCCTCCTTCGATTTCAAGCCATCGGCTCGCCCACCATTCCTCCGCGTGCATTTCCGTCACCATGCGAATCCGCAGGTCCTCGAGACGGAATTCGAGCACGAGTCTCTTTCCAGAGGGTCCGGCCGCTTCTGCCTTTGCGCTTTCCAATCGGAAATCGCTCGCTCTCGCTGTGCGTCCGGAGGCAAATTCGAGGCTGAAATCATCCCCCGCAATCGTCATTGCCTTTGCGGCGCGCAGGTTCTTAATGAGCGCCGTCCGAGCCCGATTATTCGAGAGAGCGCATTCGATGGAGAGGAAGCTGTTGGATATTGCAGCCCTGCCCGGCGTGATGCGCACCTCCACGCCGTCCCTGGCCCACAGAGCGAGGCTGGGAATGCAGAGCGCCAGAATTGTCGCAGCGATCCATTTGCGGAGCAAGGTGCGCCTCCTCAGGGATGCGGCAGCAGTCAGCCTATTTCCTTGAGAACCGCGCTGAGTCTCTCCGCGAACGGTTCGTCGGTAGCGGCTTCGAACTCATGCAGCCAATGTCGGATGTAAGAGAGGTCCGTGTCCGGGTTTTTGAGCAGAATGCTCGTTACATCTTCCAGGTCCCTTGCCCTGCCTGCGATGAGCTTATGGATTGTGAGGTCTTCAAGCGACGCGAATTTCACATCTGTCGTGCCCATTCTTACGGGACGCGCTCGGGAGATGGCGATTTGCTCGAAGGGTGAGAACGAGAGGATGAAATCCACGCGAATACCGGACTCTGCATCTGAGCAGGGGAGGACCATTGTTTGGCGCGTGAAGAGCTCAGGGTCGACGAGCAGTTTCAGCTCTGCTGTTGATGCGGCGGCGATGACTTCGGGCAGACGTTCGAGGCCTGCTCCCAGTGTGATGTCGATGTCTTTTGTGAGGCGTGGCTCTCCGTACAGCAGCACAGCCTGCCCGCCGATGATCATATAGGGCAGCGCTGCTTTATCCAGCGCTCTGGCGATCCTCTCGAGAAGTTTTTCGAGCATGGAGAACTCTTGCCAGGTGTAGGTCGACGTCAATTCCGTCCAGCGGATCTTTAAGCGGGAGCACCCCAAGCGCTCGCGCCTCAAAATACAAAGCCTCGAAAATAAGCAGGTTTTGGCGATAGTTTACGGGCTGCTCTCGGGTGATAGACCTTTCGAACGCCTTCAACAAAGCCGGATTCTTAATCATCGCGCTCCCTGACCATCATACCTCGCCTTCCCTGATAATCAAACAGCCCGGCTGTGATTGCCAGATCTGTAACGTCTGGGAAGGAAGTGGTATAGGCTCCTAGTGTAGTGCGTCAATCAAGTGTTTACTAATGTGGCGTGTGTTCTTCTGCCGAAAGCCATGCTGATTTGGCAGAAACTCGGTCTGAGGATGGTAGGGGCACGCGGCCGCGTGCCCCTACAAGCTTTGTGCATCAAGCATGGCCTTAAAATGGGAAGGCGTTTTTTGACAAGAAACTTGGCGACGCACTACACTAGGATCTCCCGCTTGTGTTGGCTTCTTTGTGAATCCTGGTGCCTTCTTTCGCGTTGTCCCTTGATCCAGTCACAGCAACCGGTTGTAATTCTTTAATTTGCCGACAATCCCTGCATTTTGAGCATACAGCGCTCAAAATGCAAGACTATGGCAAGCCTGATCGAAAGAGCTGATCTGTTGGGCCGAATTGACCAACGCTTTCGCAAAAATCCGCTTCAAATTGCGTGGCAGGATTTGAAGTTGTCATGCGCCCTCATCGTGGTGCCCGGTGCGGAATCGTATCCGCTTACTGACTGGCCTGAGGTAATAAACATCCGAAATCTGCGCCCGCGGATTCAGAATCTGGCCACGGCCTGACTGGTTCGTGAATCTCGGTGTCCCTTGTGTCTCCGTGCTGTCCTTTAATTGACTCCAAGTCGCTCCTAAGTTACCATCTTGCCCCTAAGCCGAAGTGGCGGAACTGGCAGACGCACGGGACTCAAAATCCCGCGACCTTTAACGGTCATGGGGGTTCGACCCCCCCCTTCGGCATTTTAGAATCAATCACTTAGAGGAAGCGCCTTTCCAGCCCACCCCCGACTTTGCCCGTGACTTTGCCCGTGACCGCGAAATCCGAAGTCCTGGGCTTGGCTCACGCAGAGAGTGGATCTGGAATATGGACCCAAGCATCGGCGAGGATCCGTCTTCTGTTGGTGTATTGCGGGTAAAAAAACCAGAGCACGTGAGCGGACAAATGCGATCGAGGCATGTCATCTGAACCAAGGCAAAAAGGCGTGCCTTGGAGGCTGTGGCCTCAAAACCAGTGGCTTTCCCTGAATCAGCCAGGCAGAGCGGAGGTCCCAATCCGGTGAATTCGTGACCTCTTTCGATAACAGATCTTAAATGGTCAAGGAAGTGCCGCCCGCAACGAATATTTCCCTTTCCCACTCGTAAAGCGCGTACAATCATATCAAGTGTCTAGCGCCTTCATACCTTCTACCGAAGTGGGGCATTGACGTTACTCAGCTCAGGAGGTAGCCGGATGATGCCCGCCAAAGCGCAGGTTTACGAAACCACTCCGCAAAACCAAAAATCGAATCCTACTGGCTCTATCCAAACTGGAATACGAACGGCTGCTTCACATTGCGGCAGGACGGTGTCTGACGGAGTGTTCGCTTTCTGAACAGTGTTTCTTGACGAGTCAGGGGATTAAATAGACAGGGCTGGGAAATTAACGAGTAATAGGAGGGAAAGTTACCATGAAAACCGATGCACAACTACAGCAGGACGTCATGAATGAGCTCAAAGGGCTATCCACTTCGCTCTCGTAGCCACTATGCGTTGTGGTTCGCGCCCCGCCTCCCGCCGACGAGTCGCCTGCGATGGCCCGAAGCGGCCTCTACGACCCGCTGGAGGAGGCGCTAAGAGCTCGAATAGCGGTGCTGGTCCCGACTGGGACAGGAGATCGTTGTCCGCCTGCGATCCAGTCTTACAGCCACGTGTCGGAAAGCTCGGCTCACCACTACATCTCGTACCCACGAGAGCGAAGTGGATAGCCCCTTGAGCTCAAATGGGACCCGAGTGTTAAAGCGGCGATTGGGGTCGAGGTCAAGGACGGTGTCGTGAGGCTGAGTGGCTATGTCGATAGCTACTCCAAGAAATGGGCTGCCGACCTCGCAGCGGCGCGAATCTTTGGTGTTAAAGCGGTGGAGTCTGAAGAAATCCAGGTCAGGTTGCCCAGCTCTCTTAAGCGGCCAGACGAGAACATCGCCCGGGCGGCGTCAAATGCTCTGGAGTGGGATGTCTCGGTGCCCCATGACCGCGTCAAAGTGCAGGTGCAGAATGGGTTGGTTACTCTGAGTGGCGAGGTAGACTGGTGGTACCAGAAGAACGCCGCCGAGAACGCCGTGCGCCACCTCAAGGGAGTAGTATCGGTCAGCAACGGGATAACTATTAAGCCGGAGAGCAAACAGCTGGATGTAGATGTAAAGGACAAAATTGAAAGCGCATTTCAGCGCAACGCCGCGCTTGATGCGCGGCGAATCACAGTAGAAACTCGCGGTAGTAAGGTGATTCTCAGGGGCAGTGTACACTCCCGGTTGGAAAAAGAACAAGTCCAGTGGGCAGTTTGGGCGGCACCAGGCGTGTCCGAAGTCGAGAGCCATATCACGATTAATCCATAGTCCAATACTGGGGTTTCGGGGATGTAGGCGATCCGATAAAACCCGGCGATGATAATTACTCATGAGATACTTGAGTCGAAGGAGATCCTACGAGTGGATCGAAACAGATGGGGAAAATTCGCGAGCGGTTGATCAAAAAACGTGATGAAGTCTTCGAGGCCCATAGGCTCAGTGATGAAGCACGGCTTATCTTGTCAGAGCACGATATCGAACCTGAAGAAACAGCGCAGAAGGGGGCTATCGCCGATGTTCTAGCAATACTGGACGAAAAAGGGCAGAAAGACATCCTGGCCATAAACAGGGCACTGGCGAGGATGGAACTCGGCGAGTACGGCTCCTGTGAGGTCTGTGGAAAAGGAATCGAGGTGGATCGCCTTGAGGCAATTCCCTGGACATCTGTCTGCAGCAAACATGCAAGAACAGAATGAAGGGGCCCGCTGAGCAACTGAACGTTGTAGTCCCTGCACATCCAAGATCAGATCTCCTGATATGGTGCCACGAATGTCGGGAAAATGAGCCATCCTCTCGGATGGGGTGCGCACCGAAAACTGTCCGCTTTTTGTGGCTCCGATTATTCTCCCCGGAGCAGCCCTCACTGCCGCCTCCAACCGATTCTGCTGCATCCTCTGGCTATCACTGGCAACATTAAATGGCGTAACTTTGGCAACGCTATTTGGCGTATTTTTCCAAGATGGACGAACTGGCTGGACTTTCGGAATCGCTACGGAAGCTGCCGCTCGATCGCTTCCGCCTGCTTCGGCCACACTTGAGGTAAGGGAGTGAAAAAGTTGGATTATCGCCCAGTCACTTCCGAGACATCACTTCATGAGTCCCATTTGCATTCGGGGTAGCCCTGTCGGCGATATCGTCCAACCGCCGTGTCGCATCTTCGAGGTCGCTTTGCGAAACAATCGCGTACCGGCGGTAGACGCTTTCAGTTTTGTGGCCCGTGAGTTTCATCCCTACCGAGCGTGATACTCCTGCCTGTTCCAAGCGACGGACGGTAGTGCGCCGAAAATCGTGAACATGACGACCGGGCACGCCCGCTTTTCTGCACGCTGAGCGCCACGCTTTATCGTAGCCCTTGATCTGAGTACCGTTGCGATGGAACACCCAAGGAGACATGATGCCTGTCTCCCGCCAAAGCTGGTCCGTTGCGGCCTTCTGAGCGACCAACAATTCACGCAGCTCTTGCGTGACAGGAAAGACCCTCCCCCCATCGTTCTTGGTGGTGCCAGGATCGAGGATGACTGTGCCGCTGCGAAAGTCAATCTGCCGCCACTGTAGGGTCAGGCCCTCGTTCTTACGGCATCCGGTTATGTAGAAAAAGGTAATCAGCGGTCGCAGTGGGGCACGAAGATGGCGCAGGACAGCCTCGATCTGGTCACGCTCGAAGAAGCCTGTCCGCACATTGTTTTCCTTCAGAGCGGGGATGTAAGGCTTGGTCAGGATCTTTCCCGCTCTGCTTCCGAGAGAGAATGCCCGTTTCACTATGGCCAATTCCCGGTTGATCTCGGCGTTGGATGCCTCCGCCTCTTGGCGTGCCAAGATGAACCGCTCAACATCGGCGGTCGTGATCGTCACTGCCCGGCGTCCACCAAAAAACGGCAGAATATGCTTTCGCAGCCGACGCGCCACATGATTTATGGATTTTTTCCTGTTGATCTTATTAGTTGGTGAGTACGTCGTCAGGAAGCTCGTCGATCTTGACCTTGCCGATTTGAGCGCTGACCGGAATCCCACGCGCTGCGTCGCCTTCGCGTGAGTGGAGCAGACGCTTGGCCGTGGCGAAATCGGTCGTGTGGGTGTTCTCGCGTTCTGCCTTCCCGTTCCGATAGTACTTGATCCAGTAGACGCTTGACTCACGAAGTTCTCTGGATTTCCTGGCCCGATAAGTCGGCTCATAAATGCTGCCCACGGCTCACCTCCGTTCTTCCGGTGCGGTGAACCGCAGCAATCTGTCGCGGGACAGATAGCGGAGCAACCGTGGCCGCGCGCCGCAATCCCCTGCCCTCGCGCGTGGAGCAACCCTGCCGGCACGCGCTCGGGAAGAGCAACTTATGAAGTCTTATTAAACGGGGGAGACCCTCAGCTCCCCGTCCGGTCAAGGCAGTCCGTAGAGAGTCGGGCCTGCTCTGAACTCGTCCCGGGAATCTCTCCGCCCGGGCCGATACGAACCATCGTGCGGTCTTGGCGAGAGACGATGTTCGGATCTCATCGCAGCGCGTCCGCTCAGTGGATCACACTGGAGGCAGCAGGAACGGGAAGCCAAGGGTTTTAAATTTACTCCCCCACTCTATTCAAGTATCAATCCAGAAAGCTGTAAAGGACGCCCTGGCGGTAGTCCCGCGGCGTCGTGAAGATCTTTCCCAGGATGTCCGCCGGCGAATCGAGCGAGTAGCGACCGAAGTCCGTAAACCAGAACCGCCTGAACGCCAGGCCGCTTTCGGCAACTTTCCGGCAGAGGTTGGCAGCCCGTTCCCTGGTTGGAACGACGCTAACTACGCGGAAGTTCCCTATCCCCCACCGCGCCTCGTGCTTTTTTGCTGCGCGTACTCCTGAAAGGCCCGCATCTTGCGCATGAATTAGGACTCAGCTTTCTGGTAGTTGCTCGCGCGGGCTCGGACGATCTCCAGGAAGAAGAACGCTGTGTTCTGGTCGGCGGGCTTGCTCGCGTTCTTGAGGCCGAAGAGCGCGTCCGGGTTGACGGAGAGCTGCTAGTCCCGGTGCTCCACCGAGTCCTGGAGCGCCGATCGCCGTTGCTCCCAGAAGACGAGCTTCAGATTGGTCTCGCCGCTTTGTCTCTCGCGAAACTTTGCATTGCTGTGATTTTCTTATTGGTCGTTGAGAGGAAACTCTGGCCCTGTGCTCCGACAAAGGCATATGCTTGTGCGAACGTATGCTTTGTCGGAAAAGGTTTGCCCCTACCGCCATTTGGATGAGCCATTCATTCTCCTTTCATGCTTGTGTGTCTGCAATGCCGTCTTTACCTCATTGGCCTCCCGCCTTTGGGGTTCGATTACCTCTGAGGGAACGGTCCCCTCAGTACCTCCGTGGTCTCCCCGACTTTTGAGCCATTGTAAGCCTGGGCTCAGATTCCCAATAAGCAAAAGCTTCACCAGTTCCGCCTGTAAAAGATGCGCGGGGGCGGTCAGCGCGGGAAGGAAAGGTACTCCCCGCGCTGCTCACTCGGACCGCCCCCGCTATTGGAGTGAACTACGTTGCGCTACGCAAGCGTCACATGTGCGAAGGCTTCTGACAATTCAACCTTGACTGCGCCCACCATTGCGCCGGTTTTTTTTGACCATCGTTGCGTTCCCACTATCGTCGGTCTTACGCACCGTGATTCCGCCCGATCTTTACCACTCCGCAAAGCCCATGGACTTCGAAGGAGATCGCTCCTCTTGACGCTTGCCGTGCTTTTTGCGCCAGGAGTCTTCTGATTCGACTCCTGGATCAAACCAGATGTCCTTTTGACCCCGCTATTCGCTATGGCGCACGCGCGCCTACAACACCAGTTTTCAAACGCACTGTGCTATGCTTGGTTGGTTGGAGGTAATTGCAGTATGGCAATTGCCCACTCCGCCAATGCGTCGGGCCAAACCCACGACCTCCTTGACCACCTCCAAAAGGTTGCGCAGCTCGCGTCGACCTTCGCCAACAAATTCAATGCCAGAGAACTCGGCCATTGGGCGGGAATCTGGCCCGACATCGGCAAAGCGCATCCCGACTTTCAGAAATACCTTCGAACCTGCGAAACCGATCCCGAAAAGAGACATCGTGGACCGGAACATAAAGGAGCGGGTACCGTCGTTGCATTCGAGAAGCGCTGCGAGCTACTGACCTTTCTGATTGCTGGCCACCACGGGGGATTACCAAGCAAAGCCCAACTTAAAACGTGGATCGGGCAGAAGGCGAGTTCAGAATCCACCCCTGGGTAAGTGCTCTCCTGGAGAGCCATGGGCACGAGGTTATGGTGGCCAACCCTAGGAAGATGGAATCGATCCACAAGAACAGGCGCAAGAACGACAAAGTAGATGCGCGAACTGGTGCGAGCCGATCCGGAGTTGCTGTATCCGATCCGGCAACGGGGTGTCGAAGTAAGATACGACTTGGTGCTGTTGCGGGCACGGGATGCGCTGGTTGCCGTGCGGACGAAACTGATCAACTGCGTGCGCGGCCAGGTTAAATCGGTAGGAGGCCGGCTGCCGAAGTGCTCTGTAGAGAGTTTTCACACGACAGCGGAAGAAAGGTTGCCTAACCAACAGGCAGTCTACTGCCTCGGCCCATGCGCCGGGGAAATTGTAAAACTCATGCCGTCGCTCCAGGGGCCGTAGCCGCTCAAATTCCACGTCTGAATCCACCACTGCCCGTTGCCGCTTGCCAGCGCTGTCGATGGAGTCACCGAGCAGGTCCCCGTCCCGGAACCGCACCCGGCTTGCTCCGCTGTGTACCATGAAATGATTTTCCCCGAACCGGTCGTACTGTCGTTCACCCAGAGGTAGTACCAGGTCGCACCTGGCACGGCATTCCAGATATAGGCTGGCGTTGCCGTCGTGATGGTCCCCGACGGCGAGACCAGCGTCGCCTTCCCGGGAGGGCCCGGGCCCCCAACCGTAAACGCCATCCCGTCGCTCCAGGGGCCGTAGCCGCTCGGGTTCCACGTTTGGATCCACCACTGCGCCGCGCCTGCAGCTAGAGCTGTTGAAGGGGTCACCGAGCATGATGTCCCGCTCCCGGACACACACGCCGCGTCTGTGGCCGTGTACCAGATCTTTATCTTCCCGGACGTGCTGCTGTCGTTGACCCATAAATAGTAATAAGTCGCACTCTGGACAGCGTTCCAGGTGTAGGTCGGAGTATTGGAACTGATGGCACCGGCCGGCGAAACAAGCGTCGCTTTGCCAGGAGGTGGTATCACCACAAAATTCATCACATCACTCCAGGGGCCGTAACCGGCATCGTTCCACGTCTGGATCCACCACTGGGACGTTCCTGCGGCCAGGGCTGTCGAAGGTGTCACCGAGCAGGTCCCGGAGCCGGACGAACATCCCGCTTGTGTTGCCGTATACCACGCCTTAACCTTGCCGGAATTTGTGCTGCTGTCGTTGGCCCACAAGTAATACCAGGTAGACCCGAAGACGGCATTCCAGGTGTAGGTCGGAGTTGCGCTTGCAACGGTTCCCGCGGGAGAAACCAGTGTCGCCTTGTCAGGAGGGCTGGCAATGAATGGGTTGAGTTTCTGTTCGGCCAGGATGGCCCACGCGGTTGCGCCGAGCCCCACTCTTTCGGCGATGCACTGGAACGGTGTGTTCAAACATTGCTGAAGAGGTGGGAGTGTGTCACCACCCTCGATGGTGCTGGCCACCAATCCAAGGCCGTCGCCAAAGGGCGACAACGTCCGCGCTTGGACAATTTGAGCGAGATAGAAGTTGGCGGACGTCTCGAACTGCGTATCACTGTAAAGCCTGTCCACGTAGCGCATCGCTTCGACGGCTTGACCGGTAAACTCCCACGCAATTCCGTTGGCCCCGGAAACAGGTGTTGGCACGATGTCAAAGCCCTGGAACGTGTGTCCGCCTTCTGTCACCGTCTGTGCGAAATTGGCCAAAACGTACTGGATGGGCTGTCGCCAATTGATCTGACTCTGATAGCGAGCTTCCTCAGCCATGGCGAGCGCCGTGAAAGTATTAGAGTCGAGGAAATCACACGTATTAATGACATCATTGCCCTTTTGTGATCCGTTCGGACAGATGCCGGCGGCAGGCGCTGAACCTACCTGCACGGTTCCTGCGTTAAATCGGCCCTTGCTCGAGTCAAACATCTGCATGACAAAGTCGCCCGCGACGTTTGCTGCCGCTGTCCAATTCGCCGCCGCACTTGGATTGCCAAGCTGCAATTCCACAGCGGCCAACGCTGAGAACGCCGCGAAAATATCTGCATTATTTTCGGTGGACTTCCCGGTCTGAAGAGGTTTCGGTGATGCTGCGTCCGCGTCGGAATACCCCCCAAAATATCCCTCATAGCCTGTGCCTGAGTTGTCAGTCAGGTTGCCGACAATCCAATTCCCGATGGTCACCGCATCATCGAGATAGCGCACATCCCCGAATTGTCTGAAAGCAGCCAGAAGCGCCAGAATTGCGAATGCGTTATTTCCACCCGTAGCCCCATCCAGCATGAGGCAGAAACCTGACGCTGGGCACAACCCTATAGCCGTGAATCCTGCCAGGCGAATGTCCCCGGCCTTGCCTTGTCTGGGCGGCTGCTGCGCGTTAAACATCGCGATGTCCCCGCTTTCATAGCCGTTATGAAGACCGGCCCAGCCACCTGCGGCCACGGGCAGAGGATCGCCATGGTTCTCGTGGTGCAACGCATAGTCAAAGGTGTCGGCGATGATGCGGGCATTTAAGAGGTCTTGCGGCGCCCCGCGCGCAAGAAGCGCGATTTCGGTCAAAGATGACTCATAGATGGTCGTGAGATTCCGCTGCGCTTGGTCCTGCGGAATGGGCGCGGATTGTTGGGGCACTACACCAAAGGTCTGGCTGCCGAGCGGAAAACCCAGCGCCGATTGATGGCTAGTTGGAACTGGGTCGAACCGGATATTGTCCAGAAGAACTGTCGCTCCACCAGCGGCATAGTAGTCATTTGTCGACACAGCAAACAGAGTGTGGACACCGGACAGATCAGGTGTGCAACTCGGGGAACTCAAGGCTACCGTCATCGTCTTCCACGTTGTAGGAATCTGCTTAAATTCCGTTTTGCACCCGCCGACCCCGAATTGGACCGTGCCGCCATTTGGCGAGCGAACGTCGAAAATGACGTTGCTTGCGCCGCGAAGGTCATATCCGCTGCCCACCTGCAAACTGCCCCAATTCTCAGGCTCCTCAATATTGACACCGGCATATTTACCTGGCGCCTGCGCGCCAAAAGAGATCCTCATCACCGTTCCATGGACGGTATCAAGGGCCAGAGAATCGGTTGAGCAGCCATTGGGCGACGTTGGACTGTCAATACAGCCCGTATCGATCTGAATGGTTCCAAGATTACCCGGACTTGCGAAGAATCCTGATGCAAATCCATGGTTGAATCCGGAGTCTTGATCGCGGTAAACGTAAAAGCTCTCCTGGTTAGCCGCCACACGCTGACTGATAAGCTCAAATGCGGGCCCCGTAATGGGCACGGTCTGCGCGGGAAGGGCACCGACATTTCCCAGGACAAGAAAAATTCCGGCGGCGAGCGAAGCAGCACCCTGAACGTTTCTATAGGTGGAATAGAGTCGTTGGATTTCCATAGCCCCTCAAAAAGCTCTCCTGATACCGAGGCATTGCGCCAACGAGGGTCTGAGACGCGGAGCAGTAATGTGGGGCTGGCAAGCGGATTGCCTTCCCGGGGTTCATCCGCGCCAGATCGGGGCGCTTGTGCCCAGTGCGAGTTTATTGTAGTCCTGTGCTACGCAAATATCATCCGTGTTGGATAATTGGTTGAATCTCAAGCAATACTGTAGGACTCTGGTTGCATGCTACGCGAAGGCTTTTCGCACACATCCTTGACCCTTCCTTAAAGAATGTGGTGGTCTGCGGTGCTCGACTGCAGTTCTGAGTTGATTGTTTCCTTATCACCTCACTGTGGACCTCATTCGGCTCCTGGGTAGTTCGTTCCACTCGGAATATGGCCCAAAATTTTTGCAGTCGCAAATGTCGGGATTGGGTCCCATATTTCGACCCCAGGGGTGCCTAGTCCTCTACCCTACCCCCGGGGGTTGACTTTGCCCGTGGCCTCCAAACTCCAACGGAAATCGCGAATAGATCAGACCGTTAAACGATGTAAGGTCTCTGCCCTGATTGTAACCGTGAACTGCAAGATTGTTTGGAGGTGAGGAGATGGGCATCGATGAGTTCTCTCTGCCGGACCCAGCCATGGTCCCAGAGGAATGTACACTGCCCTTGCTGACGCAATTGGCGACGCTGCAATCCGCTCTGGCCGCAAGGTTGATGCTCAGTTGATCGGCGTCGACTACATTGACTGCCCGACAAGGTGAACGGGGTCGTATCTGTAGAATGAATTTTTCAGATTAGAACTCCGTGACCCTACCACGCGGAACCACTAAGACGGACGCGTCCTTCAGACTTGCGGATGAGTCTCTAATCTAGAAACTCCATTCTACAGATACGACCCCACTCTTCTTGGCGGAAGGTGCGCGATCTGCACGGTTGGTGAGACCCGCCCTGATAAAGCAACCGACAGCCGCGAAGCTTTGCAATTGCGTCACGAACGGACTATGGTCGAACCAGATGGAGTGGGGGAGAAAGCCGCGCAGCTGACAAACCCGTTCATCGAACTCAGGCGTCACGATGCCTTTCGGTACATAATAGGAGCTTCACACACGAGACGGACTATGAACTCCAAACAACGTGTCCACGCTGCGTTGCGACGAGAGCCGATCGATCGGGTGCCGATCTTTATGTGGTTTCATCCCGATACGATCACTATCTTGGCAGGGGTATTGGAGATCCCGAGGCACTGCGTCGACCTGGTCATGGGCAACGACGTACGGATGACTTGGGTCAACAACAACTTCGCCATGGAAGGAATCACCCACGACCGCGACGGCGAGGGACACATTGACTTCTGGGGAATCCACTGGGTCAAGCAAGGACCGTACAACCAGATCACGCACTTTCCTCTGGCACAAAGCTCTGCGGAGGAGGTTCGCAAGTACTGCTTCCCGTTGCAGCACGTGGAGACACTCTTGTCGCGGATGGAACCTCTTGTGCAGAGCGCAAACGAGTACTTCATCGGCTGCGACGTTTCGCCGTGTGTCTTCGAGATGTACTGGCGGATTCGCGGCATGGAGCAGGCGATGCTCGATATGGCGTCGGACCCCGACCTCGTCAGTGAAATGTTCGACAAGTGCGCTGCCTTCGCGGCCTTGCTGGGTGAGCTGGCCTGCCTCCGTTTTCCGCTCGATTGGCTTTGGACCGGCGATGACGTCGCCGGCCAACAGGCGCTGTTGATGAGCCCGACTACCTGGCGGAACATGGTCAAACCGCATTTGAAACGCGTGTTCGACGTCGGGAAGCGTCACCGGCTTTGGGTTGCCTACCATTGCTGCGGTGCGCTCCGGCCAATCATTCCGGATCTGATCGAGATGGGCCTCGACGTGCTCAATCCTGTCCAGTGCAATTGCCCCGGGATGGATCCTTTGGATCTCACGCGGGAATTCGGCCGCGAGTTGGCCTTCATGGGGGGAGTCGACACCCAGGGCGTGCTGCCCCATGGAAACGTAGACGAAGTGCGCCGGGCCACGCGGCGGCTGATCGACGGCATGACAGCAAACAACGGCGGCTACATCCTCGCCGCCAGCCACACCATCCCACCGGAAACGCCGATCGAGAACATCTTCGCCATGTACGAGGAAGCGGGCTTGAGCCGCGAAGAGATCTGTGACCGTGCCGCCAAAGTGCGCGCCAGGCACCGCGTCTAGCAGGAGGAAACTGTGCGGACCTGGCTCACGCTTCTTCCCTTGCGTCGCGGTAGAGGCATAGCCGTAGACATAGCCACGTACCTTCTCCGTCGAAGTCTGACCCTCGGTTGCCGCGGTTGTAGCATTATTTCAGACATGTGCAGGCGGTTGAATAAGCTGCTGTGCGGAATTCAACCGGAAGAGCTGAGGCCATCCAGTAAAGCAATATCGTTGCATTCCCCTGTACGATGACCTACATTCGGCAAAATTAAGGCAATAGATTCCGGCAACCCAAATTGTGGGATTAGATAATGAGCACAGATGACAGCCACACAGATGGTACAACCAGGCGAAGCCTCCTGAAGACTCTCGGCTCCGGGTTGGCGTTAGGTCTGACTGCAACGAACTACCGCTCACCAAGGCCGGACTGCTGGGAAACATGGCATTTCGCCTCGGACGAAGGTTGCATTGGGAAGACGCGCACGAGCGGGTGAGCGGAGATTCTGTGGCCAACCGCATGGTAACCCGCCGTTATCGCAAACCGTGGAAATTGTCATAAAGGAGCCATTTATGCATCGGAATTTGATATTCCTACTTGCAGGGATGGTGGGCCTGCCACTCATTGCCGGCTTGCCCGCCGCAGCCAAGGACAACAAACCGCCAAAGGGTTTTACGGCGCTCTTCAACAGCAAGGATCTGACGGGCTGGCAAGGTTTGATCGAGCTGCCCCAACGTGCCAAGCTCAGCCCGGAAGCGCTGGCTGCCAAACAGCGGGAGGCCAACGAGCGCATCCTGCCCCATTGGACCATAGCCGACGGCATCCTGCATTACGATGGCAAGGCGAACAGTCTGCAAACAGCGAAGGATTACGGTGATTTCGAACTTTGGGTGGACTGGAAGATCGGACCTAAAGGTGACAGCGGAATTTATCTGCGCGGGTGTCCGCAGGTGCAGATTTGGGACCCGGCTGTGAGTAAAGTAGGATCAGGAGGGCTTTACAACAATCAGAAAAATACCAGTAAGCCGCTCGTGCTCGCCGACAGGCCGGTGGGCCAGTTTAACCGCTTCCGTATCGTAATGCGCGGCGACAAAGTCAGCGTATGGCTCAATGGGAAAAAGGTGGTCGATAACGTCATCCTGGAAAACTACTGGGATCGCAGCCGGCCTGTTCCGGCCAAGGGACCCATCGAGCTTCAGCACCACACCACGCCGCTCGAGTTTAAGAACATCTATATCAAGGAGCTATGACGCGGCGTTGTCGGGGATCTCATCGAGATACGGACGTCATGGGCTTTGCCATGGCCTGCAGGCGATCCAGGTCGAAGTACCTGTACAGGTCTAGACAGAAAAGCTCCGGTGCCTGCGAAAACTCCACGGGTTTTTCCAGCAGGTATGCAAGACTCTCAATCCCCTCGCGGACGATGACCTCCGAAAAAAGCTCCGGAGCAAGCGCTGAAGCCACCAATCCGGCGATCTGACTGCGCATTCCGCTGCTTTCCAGTCGAACGCGGGCGACACCCGTCCGGCCGCTGATCCATTGTGTGATTCCGATCAGCTGGGCTGCTTCCATACCAAGCGGCCGATCTCCCAGTCCATGGAGGATCTGGGCGTACGAGAACACCGGGATATCGCGCCAGGCATCGCCGGTGAACAGGAGATCCAGAGCCAGAACTTGTTCGCCCCGATTCACTCGCTCGGAAACCGCAGCGGCCGAGACTTTCTTTCCCTGATCATTCAGTATCACCGTCACAGGGGCGCTGTCGGGACGGTCGATACCGCGCACCCAGACGGCATTGGCGCTCATTCCATTGCTCAGCTCGAACTGGTAGGACCTGGTTTCGACCCCCTTGTTTTTCGTATTGGCGAGCGTCCAGACATGCTCGACGCGTGCCGGCTTGTAGCGCACGACGTTCTGCAGTTTCGCACGCTCCGCGACGGCCCAGGCGCTCCGTCCGGTTGCGTCCGCGGGGATGGATGGGCGCGTGATCTCCCGTCCCAGCTTTTGAGCCAGTCCGAGGACAGTAAGGTTATCCTTTGGCAGGCCGACGGCGAGCTCATCGTACGATTTGATCTCCGCGTCCGAGTCGATTTCGCTTTCGTGGACCGGCAGCTTGAAGTGCTTACTGAAAAATCGGTAGGCTTGGAGGCGATTGTCCTTCTGGTAATTGTGGGTGCCCGGGTCCTGGTTCTCGTGCCAGCCCAGCAGATTTTCGTCACCGTAGAGCTTGAACAAAGGCTGGAGCGCATCGAAAACGAGCGGCTTGACCAGAGGGCCGCGGAAACAGCAGTCATCCTCGGCGTTGTACACTAGCAGCGTAGGACGCGGCGCCATCAGTCCCACGAGGTGGGTGAAGTCCACTCCATCCAGGAAGTCGGTAGCCGACTGCTCGGGGTCTCCCAAGTCTCCAAAGCGCCGGGCCTCGACCCTGGTCGCGAGAGAAGAGAAGCCTGCCACGGGAACGGCAGCCTTGACTCTCTCGTCCAGCGAACTCAGCGTGATAGTCTGCCAGCCGCCACCGGAGAGCCCCGTCATTCCGATACGGCTCCGGTCCACGAGCGGATGGTTGCAAAGGTAGTCGAGACCCCTGCGCATCGCCAGGAAAAACAGTCCCAGCTCATGTGTACCGACAAGGTCGAGGTGAGCGCCGAACCAGTGCTGGTTTTCCCTCTGCGCGAGCTCCCCGCAGGCCAGCCACTCCAGATTGAGCGCGAACATGCCTTGCTTGGCGAAGTTGATGCAGCGCTTCTGTTTGTACTCCACCGCCTTGCCGGGCGCACCGACATGCCCATTGACATTCAGAATGGCCGGGATCAGCCCCTTGGCGCCTTCCGGTTCATAGAGAAGTGCCACGGATTGGAAGCCCGGCACGATTTCATAGCGGAGCTTTCGAATGCGGTACCCCTTGCCGGTCTCCACGACGCCGAGATCTTCAAAGCGGGGAGGAGCACTGACCCATTCCTTTGGCCAACCGTGAAAAACGACATCGTTTACCAGATGCTCTCGCAGGCGCCGCGCTTCTGCGCTCCACTGCTGCGCGTCGGCAGGCGCCGGCGGCTTGGCAACTCGTTTCAGTATGTACTCGCGCAGCTGAAACAGCGACACGCTCGGCGCAAGTATTTCCTCGCCGAGGACAGGTGCGACCTGCGACGCGCTGCTTTGCCCGCGTGCGGGGGAGAAAGCGGCCAGTACTAACACGAACGATACAAAGACGTTTTTTACGTGAGAACATCGGCACGGACGCATAGTGACCTCCTGCGCGTTTTATAGACGCTTTTGGCGAGAACAGCAAGTCGCAAAGCGGCGGCATGCCGCCGCACTCATAGTTAGTTTGCGACTGATGCCCTCTTCTGTATTCTTTGGCGGTTTGCTTTTGGATTCAAACACTCAAAAACTCAAGAGCCTCTAAGTACGGACCTGAGATTATCCAGATCGGCTTCATTCAGAAGCTGACAATGTGGGTGAGCTTGCAGATAATCGCCCGATCCAATGCCTTTCCTGTGGAGGATCTGCGCTCATTGTAGACTAGATAGAAATCGCCGGCCGGTGTGTGGAATAGATTGAGCCGGAGGTCGCCGCTCACATCCCTGGTATCGCTGTTGTATTGAACCAGGGCGGTGAAGAAATGCGCGGTACTGAAGGCATAGCCGAGGCGCACGCCGATCACGAGGTCCAGTGCTGCAATTCCCACGATGAGGGCTGGTGACATCATCCTGGTTAATCGATGCTTTCGTGACATGTTGAATCCTGTAGTCTATCGTTCTGGATTCATGTTTTAGATAGAACCCGGCGCATGAATATCCAGCACCGGCTCGTTTACGAGGTTTTTGATGATATCAAGACTGTAAAAATCATCCGGATGTGGACTCATCACGAGTAGCTGGCGAACCAGCCCTTGGAGCCGGCGGCTCACGCCACGGCTCAATGGCAACGTTGGGAGTCGAGATCATGAATGGAATCCTGAAGGCAGCAGGCCGGTATTTTCTCCTGGTGGCGCTTGAATGTGTCGCAGCGAAACCAATGGAACAAGCAATTAAGACCGAACTCAGCATAGCGAAGATCCGTTTCCGTGCGGATGAACCAATCATGGTTGATGTCTACGTTGAGAACCAGACGAAGGAAAACATTGAGCGAAATCACTTCAGTCCCTTGAGTTCTCTCATCCGCTTGCCGGAGTTCGTGCTTGCTCGAGTGCCAGATGGGAAGGAGTTTGCCATTCCTCCCGGACTGTATGGAGACGACTGGGATCAGTGGTATCAACCGGCATCGGGAAAAGAGGCCTTCTTTATCGGTAGATTCGCCTTACCCCCGGGGAAGAAAATCCACCTACTTCATGGTGACTTGCGTCTCACGGTGTTGCGTGCAAGAGAACATTGCCAGCGTGAACTCGATGAGAAGCTCCTGCTTGAGAGACCTGAAAACGCCACGACCAAGAAGAGCTATCAGGAGATCGTCCGTTTTGCGGACGACTTCCTAAAGGGAGGCATATTTGATTTCTGTGTGCGAGCGTACTCACAATCCCAAACGGTTCAGATAGAAATAGCGCCAATTGACAAAAAGAAATTCCCACCGGTTGCTCCACCCGACAGGCAATCGCCGCGCGGCGGCCACGGGTGAGCACGACGTGAGGCCACCTGGCCTTTGACGATTGACGATTGAAAACAGATGACGAATGTCGAATGAGGAAAAAGGGTTGCGGTGCGGTTCATTTTTCACTCGGTCTTCGTCAATCGTAATTGCAGTCTGTATGCGTGGGTCAGCCGCCTCACCGCTTATTCACCTGAAGACGCAGTTCATGCACTGAAATCTGTTGTTGGTCGGTTTCTTCACCATCCTCATTCCGCGGTCAAGTATGTTGAGGGTGTGCCGTCAGCAGGGGGGGCGAAGGTGAAGAAATCGATACTCACCAGCTTGGTCTTGGCGATGGCAATGTTGCTGCTCTTGTCGACCTTCGTGGTTGGAGGAGGTGCTCGAGGCCAGAACCTTCTTCGTGTTCACCGCCATGTTCTTTGGGGCCATACTCTCCGGCTCGTTTGTGCCGGATGCCATGTTCCGCCTATACCACTTGGGAACCGCCGGAACGTTATTGATCAATTAAAGGTGAATGAAATGAGGCGTTGGCTCAGGTTTCTATGGAATTTGATCATGTGCCTGTACGGAGGGTGCTTGATTTGTCTCATCGCGATATTCTTCTTTAATTACCATGGGGAATGGCTGACCAGAATCGCTACGCGTTTTCCATTAAAGTGAATTCCATGTCAGATGTTTCCTGATATTGGGGCACGCGGCCGCGTGTCCATGTGGAAGGGTATGATGAAAATACTACAGATTATGATTATGGCAGTGCTTTTGGCTGGCGCGGGTCCTTTGACTGCCGGAACCCAATCCCAATCGCCTCAAATCCAGGCAATGGAAACGGCACTCAAGGCCAAGCCAAACGATCCTAAGCTCCTGTTTGATCTGGGGATTCTCGTTTTCGATCAGGCCGCCAACGGCGACACGGAAGCGGTGGAAAGAGCGGCCGGAATTTTCGAACAGCTCATCAAGCAAGATGCAAAGAATGCGGAGTACCACAGCCGCTATGGCAGCATCCTCACCATGAGAGGGCGCGATGCGTGGTTTCCGCTGGAGAAGATGAGACAGGTCAACAACGGCCTGGAGGAGATGGACAAAGCTGTAGCCTTTGCCCCGGACAATGTCGCCGTCCGTCTGATCCGCGCCAACACCTGCTATGCCCTGCCCGGCATCTTCAACCGCATCAATACAGCCGTTGACGACTGTCAGTACCTGTGTAGGCTGTTCGAGAAGAATCCCGGAGCTTACTCCGAAAGCCTGTGGATGAAGACCCGGCTGTTGCTGGCCTCATCTCTGCAAAGATCCGGGAGAAAAGAGGAATCCCGCAGTGTCCTGGAGAAGATCATTGCCGAGGCCTCCGGTTCGAGATACGCGGAAGAAGCGAAGAAGATGCTCGCAAAGAGTTAAACTGTGGCGAAAACAGGCAACTTTGCATATCGTGGTGCGTTTGGGCCCTGGCGGTGGCTTTTAAAAGCTCGACCACCAGGGCAGCAAGTTATGCTGAAATGAGATGGGCGGGGCTGTTGAATCCACAGGGGCAAAGCGCATTGACGATTAAAAAGTCGGCCAGGAGATGAAATGCGGCAGCTCTTTCGGATGTTGGTTTTCTATCTGGTGCTGGCCGTGGTCATCGCTGTCCTGTTGTCTCTCTTCATGGTGGGCTCCTATGGGATCCACAATTACATTACGACCTTTGTCGGTACGCTGATCTTTGTCAATTGTGTCGGGCTGGTTGTCCAACCTTTGTTCCGGTGGATGGCAACGTGGAAATTGTACATCGATGCGCCCCGAGGCTGGCGCAACATCATGGGGGTTGTAGCGGTTGTAGTCGGGACAGTTGTAGGGGTACCGATAGCCTTTGGTGTCATTCAAATCGTTTATCCTGGCACCAGGTTTTCCCATAGCACGGTCCTATCCCTGTTCGGCTTTTCACTGGCAATCGCCGGGTTGGTGTCTGCCGGGATGGTTATATATGAGCGGCTAAAGGAGAGCATCGAACAGAAGGCGCTTGAAAACCAGCATCTGAAGGAACTGCAGGCGAAGACAAAACTGATGGTCCTTCAATCCAAGGTTAATCCGCATTTTCTCTTCAACACCTTGAACACCATGTTGAATCTGGTCTACAAATCCCCCGGAGAGGTCGAAACCATCATCTTGAACCTCTCTGAAATCTACCGTCGGATCCTCCAGCTCCCGGAAGATGGGCTCATCAGCATCCTGGAGGAGATGGAGTTTATCCGGCAGTACTTGGAAATAGAGAAAACTCGTCTTGGGGAACGGCTGTCCTATGCCATCACTCTCGACCCGGCTGTTGCCTCCTTTCAAATTCCCCCCATGATTATCGAGCCGATCATTGAGAACGCCGTCATCCACGGCATCGGCCCGAAACCGGAAGGGGGAAACATTCGCATCGACGTGCGCCAGGATGCTGGCTTCATTCGTTTTGTCGTTGAGGACAATGGCACAGGGATAGCCACGCCGGATTTCAACCAGGGATTTGGGCTGTATAGTGTCCAGGAACGGCTCCGGTTGATGTATCGAGGGAAGGAAAAACTCGTTCTCCATCGGCTACCGGACGGTGGCGTCAAGGTCGTGGTGGAGCTGCCTTATGCGGATTAAAACCGTGATCGTCGAAGATGAGCGCCACTCATTGGAGCGTCTGCGGGATATGCTCTCCGGTTTTGACCAACTGGAAATCTCCGGCGAGGCGACCGACGGGCTGGGCGCAGTAAAGGTTATCGATAGAATCAAACCTGAATTAGTGTTCCTCGACATTCAAATGCCGGGCATCAACGGTTTCGAGGTGTTAGCCAGAATCTCCGTGCGACCCATGGTGATTTTTGTGACCGCGTATGACCAGTACGCCCTGAAGGCGTTTGAAGAAAACGCCGTCGATTACATCTTGAAGCCTAGTTCGCGCAAGCGGATTGCGGCAGCGGTCGAGCGCGTTATCGCACGCCACCGGTTAGTCGACAGCCAGCTACTCGAGACTCTGCGCGAAGCCCTGTCCAAGAGGCGCTTTCTCCAGAGATTTGCGGTGAAAGTCTGCGATGAAATCTTGATCATCCCGGAATCCGACGTGTTTTGTTTCAAGGCGGAGGATAAATATGTCTTTCTGTGCACTGATGGCAAGGAATTCATCATTGACCTGACGCTCAAGGAGCTTGAGCTGCGGCTTGACCCGGACATTTTTTGCCGGATCCATAGGAGCAGTATCGTTTCCTTGAACAAGATCAAAAGGATCACCCGTTGGTTTCATGGAGATCACATCGTTGAATTGAGCGACCGGAATTGCACCCGCTTAAAGCTGGGCCGTAATTTCCACAGGAGCTTCACGGAGAAGCTCAAAGCCCCATGACGACCAGGCGGCTGGTTTCACTCGATAGGCGAGCACTGTGCACAAGAGCGTTGATCATCTCAGGTAAGGTGGGGGAATGCCGGCTGGGTGCGCCCCAAAATTCTGTGTGTGACGTGGAGAAGGCAATAAAATAACAAAAGCATAGGACGATCGCGGAGATCGAAATCAGGTCCCATGCTTCAATGGTCTCGTCCGCATAAACCGGGAAATCCTTCTTGCACCCCAAGGCGGTGACGCCGCCACGGATGTATCCGGTTAGAGGCGGAACCTCTTTCAGGGGGACCAGTTCGACCTTTTTATCGGCGGTGGCAGCGGCCAGTGCCTTCAAGTCCAGCTCATAGCTACCTGGGATCACGGCCGAGCAGACTCCGTGGCGTTCCCCCCGTACACCCAGCGTCTTGAATACTTGTTCAGGGGGTAAACCGATCTTGGCAGCCACATGTTCGGCGAGGTCGTCGGGATCGATCTCGTATTCCCGCAGTTCGTAGCGGATGCGGAGTCGGTCGAGGATTCGAGCCGCGTTTGTCTTCATGGCGCTAGCACAGCCGCACGGAGAGATAGGCGCGCGGCGTCTGCCGCAGCTTGCTGGTTCAGTCGAAGAGACGTTTCATCCAGTACTTTTGGTTAAGTAGCCGATCGGCAGCGCCAGCCGCGTTCGGTGAAAGCATGCGAGCCTCGCCCTCGATCCACTCTCCTCGCGGATTACCTCGAAAATCGCTGGGCACGGCCCGCACGCGGGTGTTGTTACGGATGCGCTTCACTTTGCCCGAATCTGCAAGGGTATAAAGATACAGCTCACCGTCTTTTTCGGCGAACCAGACCGGCGTGCGCACTGCGACACAGCTTTTGCGATAGGTTTCGAGGTTGAGATACTTGTGCCTCGCGAACTGGCCGATGGCGTTCACCGGGCCGTTGTATCCGGATGAGCTCGGCATGTCCAATTCCTGCACGCCGATCAAAGCTGGAATTGTCAGCGTCTGTCGGCGTCCAAAGATCCCAATCCGGACAAGCCGGAACAAAGGAAGGATCGTGCCCTGCGAGTATTTCTGCGGTACTCGCACGCGCAAGAGAAGTGACCGAACGGCTCTGTGCTGAAGCCCAAATCAGTTTTGAGGATTATCGATATCCATCGATTTGCCGAACCATGCTTTTTGAGAAAACCGGTGTCAGGCCGGAATGTCGTTCAGCCTAACTGAACCACAGTGACACTCGGTTTCCTATGGGTAATACCGTCCCAGGCGGCTGACCATCGCCTTCTTCAACTCCAGGGGCGATAGCTCCCCCAAAACCCGATAAATGATCTTCCCCCCTGGCGCGACCAGAAGCGTGTAAGGCAGCGCGCCGGGCCATTCCTTGTCCACCGCCTCAACCAACTTGTACTTGTTCTCGACGCTAAACAGGTAGTTTTTCGAGGAGGCCTGCTGTTTTTTCAGGAAGGCAAGGGCCTCATCCTTTTATGACGAGGCATATCGCAGCAGATAGTGCTATCTTCGCACCTGTCAGCCCTCTTGAGAGGCAATCGTCTTTATGAGGAGATGCCCATGCAAAGGAACTACTCCCGTAGGAAATTCATTGGTTTCGCCGGCACCTGTGCCTCGCTCGCAACTGCTGCTACGGCGCTTTCCCGTTCAACGAGCGTTCCATCGAGACCGCGCCTAGTGAAATCGGAATCCGCGACGGAGTCGGCACAGTCAGCAAACAGCCATGCTCCTGCCCCGGCCAAGCTGAATCTGGATGTGAGCAAGGTGGAAACCATCTGGTTGGAGTTGCCCTTCCGTCCGCTGCCTGCGCGCCGCATGCTGGCCGAGAACTATGAATGGAAGTTTTTTCAGATACAGAAGGTTACCCTGGCTTGCGGCGTGAGCGGCTTCGGCGAAACGATGCCGTATTACACCTGGGGCGTCCCGTCGGAAGAGAAGCTGGCCTATACCCGCGGGCGGAATGCCGCCGAATTGATGTGGGATGACTCCCTCGGTGCCGGTCTGCAAATGGCGCTCTTCGATGCAGTGGGAAGGGCATTGGACGTGCCTGTTTATCGCCTGCTTGGGACTAAACAACGTGAGCGCGCCTTCATCAGCTGGTGGGACCTCGACATGACCGGCGAAGATTGGACGGCAGAATGTCGCGAGGCTCTATCCCAAGGATATACGTCCTTCAAAACCAAGGGCCGGCCCTGGCGCGACCTGGTCGAGGATTGCCGGGTTCTGTCCAAGAACCTCCCGCCGCACTTTGCCGTGGATATGGACTTCAACGCCTTCTTACTGGATGCAAGCCATGCCGTCTCCGTGATCCAGGAATTAGCACAGATCCCCCGCATTGCAGCGTTTGAGTCGCCGATCCCGCAGGGCGATGTGGAAGGCAATCGCTTTCTCCGAACCCGAACGCGGCTTCCGATCGCCATGCACTACGGCTCGCCGCCGGTCATGACTGCTCTCAGGGAGGAAGTGTGTGATGTGTTTGTGATCGGCGGCGGAGCCAGCGCAGTCCTCCGGTCGGCGGCTGTGGCTGCGACGGCAAACAAACCTTTCTGGCTGCAGCTGGTGGGGACAGGGGTTACCTCGACCTATGCTTTGCATCTGGCCGCCGTTCTCTCACACGCCACATGGCCTGCGGTCAACTGCCATCAGTTATATCCAACCCAGTTGATTCGACCTCCCATCGCGGTTGCAAATGGAACCGCGGCCATCCCGGAGCAGCCTGGTCTGGGCGTTGAATTGGACGATGCGGTGGTCGAGAAGTACCGCATCGAACCCCTGAAGCGTATGCCGGATCCCCCGGAGACTCTGATGGCTGTGCGCTGGCCGACGGGAGGGACCCACTATTTCGCATACAGCAAGCAGTATTGGAACGACTTTTCAAGCGGGCGGTTGCCTATCTTCGCAAAAGGCGTTCGGTTCGAATACATCGAAAACAACGGCAGCCGCGAATGGAAAGAATTGCAGCAGCGGGCCAGGAGAGGTGCAGTGTTTTCGGCAGAACGTATCCTGTAGTGTCTTTCCGGCAGCTGAAGTTATTGCCGGGCCTTGTTTGCGGATGGGCCTTCATAAATACGGTTCAATCTCAATGCGGGCAAGGCTCAAAAGGAAGGTGTGGCTCAGCGCCTGCATGGAATCGGCGGGACGCCATTGGATCGACGGTGCCCACCTCGCAAGCCGGGCGATGCCGGCAGGTTCCGGCTACCATCTGAGACTCTGTATCCGACCGGAGGGGTGCAGTGGTCTGAATTGACATCAACTCCTGAATTCATCCGCCTATGAAGGAGACGCCATGGATTTGACCCGATCCCGTAGGAATTTTTTGATTTCTCTGAGTTCTGCAACCGCCGCCTTGACAGGTGCTGAAGCCCTGGTCGGAGTGAGCCGTGCTGCAATTCCGGCGCAGATCTCACGTGTGGGAGATAAATATATCAATCCGAAGAAAGTCCTGCTTTGGGAGTGTACGCGGAAGGAGATCCGCGAGGTGCTGGAGTCGGACCGATTAAAAGCGGCGATTGTCCCCACCGGGAGCACAGAGCAACACAACGAGCATCTGGCCATGATCCATGACACGGCTAGCACCCTCCTTGTGGCTCAGAACGCTGCACTGCAGCTCTACCCGCATGTGATCGTTGCGACGCCCGTGCCCGTTGGAATTTCACCTCACTGGATGGAACGCAAGGGAACGCTTACCCTGCGACAGGATACTTTCCTGGCTGTAGTTTTCGATATATGCGAGAGCCTCAAGACCCATGGGCTGAGGAATATCCTGCTCCTCAATGGCCATGGCGGCAATGCCGGTCCCCTCAAGTCACAGGTGCCCGAATGGCGTCAGAAGCTCGGCATCCAGCTCGAGGCGTGCTCCTATTGGGAAGCATACACGAAGGAAAACGCCGCCGCTTATATGCAAAGCGGCATGGCAATGATCCCGGGCCACTCGGCGGAGTTCGAGACTTCATTCGCGCTCGCCGCTTTTCCGGAAAGAGTGCGCCGCGAAGGCGTGGATTATTCTAAGGTCAAGCTCAATCTCAAAAGCTCCAAGGATGCGGAAGATGACCGCATGTATTACCGAGACTCACTGCTGGCGACGGCGGAAAAAGGTGAAGCACTCATACGCATCGCAGTGGATTGGGTGGCGGAAAAGATGAGCCAGATGATCAAGCAATCCTGAAGCCGGAGCAGAGGCTGCCATGGCCCGACCTATAGGGATTTTTATCTTGGGCATGAGGGGAAGGAGACAGGAAACAGCCTGTGACGGGGTGGAGAATGCGGTGGTTTCAGACGATCAAGCGGGAGAGGCGGAGAATCGCCTGGGTGCGATCAGCGTTAAGGGGGCCGAGTGCATTGCGATTCTCCACCTTCCCCCTTGATCAGGCCAGGGAATGAAATATCGCGCCGTCCGGTAAAATCCGGAGCTGCAAGGACGCACACTTCAAGCGGGCGGGATGCGAGGCAACAGCTGCATCTCGCATGGGCGAGGTCGGGCTATTAATGGGAAAGTGCGGCGGGCCGGGGCGGCGCGCGCGGTTCGAAGGGATCTCGGGCCTTGCAGCGCTCGCTCTCGAGATGCCGCAGGATTCGAGCAACCACGCGTGCATCAGTAATGACGGAGACAATCTTCATCTCAGCGCCGCAGGAACACAGCATGGGATCTAGTTCAAAAATCTTGGCAAGCAGGCGCGCCCATGTGCGGCGAGCATCTTTGGTGAACTCCGAGTCCTCGTCGGCCCTGGGGGATTGTGCTGTGGGACCGGCGAAATCTTGCGTCACTCTGGCGGTTGCTCTCGACCGGTTGCTATAGGCTCCATACGAGCGTCGGGTATGTTGGCGGGGATCGGGCGGGGTCTGCAGCAGGAGGGAGCCGGCCCTCACGAGTCTATGCGGCCAGTTCGAGTCGACGGCAAACATGTGCCCCAACAGGTTCGCTTCCCCTTGTTGATGCGCCTCCCCTTGGAAGACAGGCAATCGCGAAAACGCTCATGACTCCTGAACGCTGGGAGCGGAAAAACGAGCATTACCATGCCGCTCGGGAGCCCGATGTCGGCAACCGATCCCGGGTTCCTAGCCCGAGTTTACCGAGTTAGCGAGCAGAAGGCTATCGATCTATTGTGGATTCCGTGATTTACCGTTTCGGTTTTGTATGACCTACACAGCGGAGAAACGATCGAGATCCAGGGCATGCACCAA
>Ga0315279_10000224_pt1 | contig 122800 bp, 98 predicted proteins | sample YL17G06_20_MG_FD_203694 | JGI IMG/M metagenome (GOLD analysis project Ga0315279, IMG submission 203694) | Sediment microbial communities from Yellowstone Lake, YNP, Wyoming, USA - YL17G06_20 | ecosystem: Environmental > Aquatic > Freshwater > Lake > Sediment | place: USA: Wyoming | collected... | reverse complement strand
CGGCCGTGGCATCGGTGCACTCCTCCTCACAAGGAAGAGTATACCTCATAAGCGTCCAAAGGGGAAGCGTAGAACCCACTACCCATCCGTATGCTGGGGCAAATGGCCAAACTACAGAGAGCGGGCCCTGGGGCCCGCTCTTTCGCGAGCGGGGTGACCCGACCCGGCGCTTTTCCCCCGTCTGGGCGAGAGTGGTATAATCCAGACATGCTTGCCAGGGCTGGCAATAGGGGTGGAAAGCCCGTTTGACGCGAGAGCGAACCAGTCGCGACGGTTACCTTCAGGGCGCGTTCATCTTGGCCGGCGCCGCCATGTTCAGCCGCCTCCTCGGCGCCGTCTACCGCATCCCCCTCGGGCGGGTCATGGGGGACTATTTCGTGGGCCTCTACGGGGCCGGCTACTCCATCTACACAGCTCTGATCGGAATCTCTACCCTGGGCATCAACGTGGCCATCTCCAAGGTCATGGCCGAGAGAATCGCCCAGGACGACGAGCGGGGCGCCCACCGGGTCTTCCGAATCGCCCTGGTTCTCCTGGCCGTCGCCGGTTTGGTCTCGGCTCTGGCTCTGGGTCTGACGGCCCGGCTCCTGGCCATCTACGTCATCCGCAATGTTGACGCCTACTACTCCATCCTGGCTCTGGCCCCGGCTCTGTTTTTCGTGGCTCTCGAAGGCTCTTTTCGAGGCTACTTTCAGGGCTACCAGCGGATGGGGGCCCCGGCCATTTCGCAGATCACCGAGCAGTTGTTTCGGGTGGGTTCGGTCCTCATTCTGGCCCTCGCCCTCCTGCCGCGCGGCGAGGCCATCGCCGCCGGGGGCGCGGCCTTCGGGGCCACGGTCGGCGCCGGCGCCGGCGCGCTCTACCTGCTGGTGCCCTATTTCCTCTCCCATCGCGCCGTGCGGCTGCGCCTGGCCGCCACCGATCCTCCCAAAGAACCTCCCGAACCGGCCGCCGCCATCGTCCGGCGTATCGTGGTCCTGGCCATTCCGATCTCCATTGCCGGGGTAGTCATCCCCCTCATGGGCATGGTCGACGCTTTCGTGGTTCCCTACCGCCTCCAGGCCATCGGCTACTCCGCCCACGACGCGACCGCCCTCTACGGACAGCTATCGCAGTTCGCCATGACCCTCATCAACCTGCCGGCCGTGGTGACCTACGGTCTCCAGACCAGCCTGGTGCCGGCCATCTCCGAGGCCCAAACCCTAAGGAACACGGCCGGCATCCGGAACAAGACGGCATCGGCGATGAGAGTCACGCTTCTGGTCGCCCTGCCGGCCTTCCTGGGACTCTGGCTTCTCGCCGGCCCGATTTGCGGGCTTCTCTACAACCACCCCGAAGCCGGTATTCCCCTGGCGGCCGTGTCGACGGCCACGCTCTTCCTCATGCTCCAGCAGACCACGTCGGGTGTGCTCCAGGGACTGGGCCGGACCGACATCCCCGTCCGAAACCTGATCATCGGGGTCCTGGTCAAGGCTGTCCTGGCCTGGGTGCTCATCGGCGTGCCGGCCCTCAACATCAGGGGGGCGGCCTACAGCACCGTGGCGGGGTTCCTGGTCGCCGCTGTGCTCAACCTCATCGCCGTCCAACGCCTGGTCGGCTTCAAGATCAATTTGCAGGCCACCATCTACAAGCCGCTGGCCGCCGCGGTCCTCATGGGGGCAGTGGTCTACCTCGGCTTCCCTCGGCTCGCCCCGCCGCTGGGCGCCAACCTGGCCACCCTGACCATGGTGGCCGTGGGTGGGCTGGTCTACGGCTTCACCCTCCTCCTCCTAGGAGCGGTGTCGGAGAGAGACTTCTCCTTCCTGCCCGTGATCGGCGAGCCCCTGGCCCGCCTTTTGAAGAAGGCGCGCTTCATCCGTGAATGAGAAGCGGGAGTGCGATTTCCCGCTCGATCCCCTCGTTGAGGTCATGGATCGGCTTTTGGCCCCGGGGGGCTGCCCCTGGGACCGGGAGCAGACCCACGAGTCACTCCGGCCCTATGTTGTCGAGGAGGCCTACGAGGTCGTTGGGGCCATCGACAGCGGCGACCCGGCCAAGCTGGAAGACGAGCTCGGGGACCTCCTTCTCCAGGTGGTCTTCCACGCCGCCCTGGCCAGGCGTGAAGCGCGGTTCGACGTTAATGACGTGATCGAGACCATCACGGCCAAGCTTCTCCGGCGCCACCCCCACGTTTTCGGGGAGAGCCAGGCCGGCACTCCGGAGGCCGTCCTCAGGCAGTGGGAGGATATCAAGCGGCAGGAGGCCGGCGCGGGTGGGCGGGAGGCCGGCGCGGGCGGGCAGGGGGCCGGCGCGGGCGGGCAGGGGGCGACCACGCCCCGGCTGGAGGCTCACCTTCCCGCCCTGATGCAGGCTCAGAAACTTCTCGAGCGGACGGCGCGGCTGGGACGGCCGGTGGCCGAGGGCGCGTCCATGGCCGATTCCGAGACGGCCGAAGCCGACTTCGGGGAAATGCTTCTGGCCGTCCTCGAGCGTGGGCGTCGGGCCGGGGTCGACGCCGAACTGGCTCTCCGCGCGGCTTGCGGCAGGCTGGCGCTGAAGCTCGAGCGGGGCGGGGAGTAATCGGCCATGGAATTATCCCTCTCCGCGGGGGACAACCTTTGAGCAGGTTTGCCAGACGGCTCCGAGGTCACATTTCGTGCGGTTTTGCCCGACCGAGAGGGCCAAGCTTTTCCTTTCGGAAAGGATTCGGAAACGGACCACCGAATAGGCGGGTTATCTTGCTCGTAGGAGGGACCTGTAGTGAACAAGGCCGAACTGGTCGCCACGGTGGCTGAGAAGTCGGGCCTCACTAAGAAGGACTCGGAGAAGGCCGTCAGCTCAGTGTTCGAGACAATCGAGGACGCCCTGGCCAAGGGCGACAAGGTTTCTCTCGTAGGCTTCGGAACTTTCGAGCGTAGGGTCCGCCAGGCTCGCGAAGGACGCAACCCGCAGACCGGCGCCGTCGTCAAGATCAATGCGGCTAAGGTTCCCGTCTTCAAGGCCGGCAAGGCCCTCAAGGACCGCGTCAACCACTAGAAGCTACCAGCGGGTCTGCTCCTGGTATCTCGGGGAAATCGTGTCGAGGCCCCCTGGGCACAGAGTCCAGGGGGCCTTAAGTCTTGGGAGGGGGAAACCTTGCGTCTTGACCTTTTTCTCAAGGCCAGCCGTCTCGTCAAGCGCCGGACCGTGGCCAAGGAGGCCTGCGACAACGGGCGGATCAGCCTCGGCGGCAAGCCGGGCAAGGCGGGCAGCAACGTGAGGGTGGGCGATCGCATTTCGCTGGACTACGGGCCTCGCGTCCTAACGGTCGAGGTCTTGCAAGTTCCGGATCGGCCGGTGTCCAAGGCGGCCGCGACCACGCTCTACCGGATCCTCAGCGACACCCGGACCGGGGATGGCGGGGAGACGGAGAGGACCGGTTTCTGACCATCCCCGGCGCCCGGCCTCCACCCTGGCCTGGCATTTCCCCGCCCGTCCCTAATTTCGCGAATTGTGGCCTCCCGTGGGAACAAGACTACTCCCCGGGAGGTCTTTCATCTATGGATAGACACCGCGGCAATTACGTCTGGCCGGCCGTCGTGGCCGTGCTCGTCATCGGGCTGGGCTATCTCTCCTGGAGCCGGCTTGGCCCCGGACCCGCTGCCCGGCCCGCGCCCAGCTCCAAGTGGACAGCCGCCACCACGGAACCCGACGTCAGAGTCTACATGAGCGATTCCGGAACCATCGAGACCCTGAAGTTCGAGAAGTACATCGAGGGCGTGGTGGCCGCGGAAATGGAGCCGAGTTGGCCGCTGGAGGCCCTCAAGGCCCAGGCCATCGTGGCCCGCAGTTTCTCCATCGCGGAACTCGATCGGAAGGGCGGGGTGAGTTCCCTCCACCCCGGGGCCGACGTCTCGACCAACCCCGAAGAGTTCCAGGCCTACAACCCATCTCGCGTCACCGACAACGTCAGGCGAGCCGTGGAGGAGACTCGGGGACAGATTCTCGCCTATGGGGGCCGGCCGGTCTGGGCCATTTTCCACGCCGACGCCGGCGGCCAGACAGCAACCCCCGCGGAGGGCCTCGGGGCCGCGGCCGGGGAGACCACGAGCTACACCTATATCCGCTCCGTGAGAGTGCCCTGGACAGCCCCCAACACCGAGTGGACGGCCACTTTCAGCCGTGATGAATTGCGGGCCGCCGCCACCCGGGCCGCCAAGAAAGACCCTGGCCCGGTCACGGCCATCGCCATCGGCACGAAGGGACCGTCGGGGCGAGCTCTCACCATGGTCGTCGGGAGCACTTCGGTACCCGCCCCGGAACTTCGCTTGGCTCTTGGGTCGACGCGGATGCGGTCAACCATGCTTACCTCAGTGGCGGTCGCGGGCGACAAGGTGACCATGAAAGGTAAGGGGTTCGGGCACGGAGTTGGCCTGTCCCAGTGGGGCGCCCGGGGAATGGCCACCGAGGGCGGGACGGCCGAGGACATCGTCACCTACTTTTTCAGCGGGGCGCGGACGGTCAAGTTGTGGCCGTAGCGGGCGGGTCTAACGGACGGGCCCTCACATAGAGATTGTCACACGGGGAGCGGCGCCCAAAGACAGGGGGCGCCCCGCGCGGCCGGGGAGGCGGAAGCCATGGACGAAAAGGACTTCACCGGGGAGGGTCACGTCGTGACCATAGCCAACCGGGAGCACGTGACCGTCGGTGGGGTCATCCGCGTCGATAGCTTCGACGACCAGGAGATCGTCATCGACACCGACCTCGGGACTCTGGACCTAAAGGGGGAGGATCTCCACATCAAGAGCCTCGACCTGGACGAGGGGCGCCTCGAGGTCGAGGGTGTCGTCAACTCGGCCACCTACAGCGTGCGGCCCAAGGGCCGGGGGGCCAAGGCCAAGGGCCTCCTGGAGCGGATTCTGCGCTAGATGATCTTGCGCTAGATCCAGGTCTTCGTCGGCCCGCTCCTTGAGGTGGGGCCGGCTTGGAGGTTTTTCCTTAGGGCGGATAGAATATGCAACCCCACCATCTCCGACATATCCTGTAGTGCCGGGCCGCCGACTTGAGCCCGGGAGCCGTCTCCGGCGCACCCAGACTCCCACGAACGGAGGAATACCCTTAGCCCTTCCACCCGGCCCAGGCGCGCTTCCTCGCGACAGGCGCCTCCAGGGGAGCGCGTCCACCGCTCTTCGACTGATCAGCGAGTTCTGGCGACTCGTCGGTCGCCTTCTTGGAACCGCGCTCCGCGGACTGGTCTACCTCCTGGCCAGCCCCGTCGTGCTCCTGGCCGACCTCATCCAACCCGACCCCCGCATCGAGCGGGGGTGGATTCTTGGTTTCATGGTCTTTCTCACCACGGCCATCCTTCTGACCTGGGGCTTCGGCTACCTGGTCACCAGCCAGACCCTTGAGGGCAACGCCCTGGTCTCCGGCTACTCCCAGATAGGCGCCGACCTGGCCGGGCTGCCCTACTTCGACCGCATCCGGATGGCCGCGGCCGAGAACGGGATCGACCCCGCCCTCATCGCCGCCATCATCTCGCAGGAGAGCGGGTTTGACCCGGAGGCCGTCTCCTCGGCCGGGGCTAAGGGCCTCATGCAGATACTGCCCTCCACCTGGCGGCTTCTTTGCCCCGGCTCGGGCTGCGCCGGCCTCCACCGCCCGCCCGCCTGCGGCCTGGACTGCATTTTCAACCCCGAGGCGAACATCCGCGCCGGGACCTTCTACTTCGCGGGAATTCTCGGCCAGTTCGACGACAACATCGTCCTGGCGTTCGCCGCCTACAACGCCGGGAGCGCGACGGTCAGGCGCTACGCCGGTGACGGTTCGACGTCGGCCTCGGGGACCGTGACGGGCGATCTGTCGACGGGAAGCCTGGAGAACCTGCCCCCGTTTGTCGAGACTCGCAACTACGTGAGGCGAGTCCTGGCCTTCTGGGTCGGGCTGAAGGAGGGCGGGCCGCCCGACGTGGTCACCCTCTCGGTCCAGGAGTGCCGTCTTCTGCGCCAACTGGCCACCGCTCTCCCCATGGTCGTTCTTGGTCTTTGGGCCCTATTTGCCGCCTGGGTCCTGCGCCGCGGGGTTCGCCCGCGCCCGTCGTAGCCCACCATCAGCGACCCCCGGTCCGCATATCATCCACCGGCGAGCGCCACGCCGGCGGAGGAGCGTCCTGAGCATGCCGTGGCCGGACACGCAGATACTGTCCTTGGGGGTCATGTTTCTCACCGGCGCGGGGCTTGCCCTGGCCCTGGATCTCGTGGGAAGCATCCTCGGGCACGTTGAGGTGAGTGAGGTCGGGGGATCTGAGCGGTCGGGCCCCCGGCCGCGTCCCGCAAGCGCGCTCCGCCGCCCGCGCCGGCGACGGGCTAGGCGCGCCCTCTGGGATCTGGCTCTCTGGCTGGTCGTTACGCCCCTGGTCTTCGGCGCGATCCTGATCTCAAGCCGCGGCGAAATGCGGGTCTACGTCTTCATCGGTCTTGGCCTAGGGGTGGCCGCCCATGTCCTTATGGCCCGGCGGTTCATCATCACCGTGGGGACGGCCTCGCGCCAGGCCTGGGGACGGTTGATCCAGGCCCTCCTGGCAGGATTCGGCCCCAAGACCAGGGAATAGGCCGAGCGTGACCCAGATGCGGAAGAGCCAAGCCAGACGTGGAGCGGTGATTACCGGCCATCTACTTCTCCCGAGTGCGGGAGGGGCCCGGTGGGAAGCTGAGGCGCGGAAAGCCGGCCTGCCGAAGTTTGCCCGGGTGGCCTTCCTGGTTGTCTTTGCCTATCTCATCGTCGGCTTCGCCCTGCAGGAGATTGAGGTTTTGGGTCTCACCCGGCAGGTTCGCGAACTCGAGGCCGAGGCCGCCGGGCTAGCGACGGAGAACGCGAGGTTGGTCGAGGAGATCAAGTACGTCCAGACCGACACCTACATTGAGCAGGTTGCCCGGGAGGAACTGGGTCTGATCTGGCCCAACGAGATACCCTACGCCCCGGGTGGCCGGACGACCGGCGATGAGGGAACGGGCGGCGGGACGGGTGCGAGCGGCACGGGCGGATAGACCGGCGGACCCTAGTGGACGGTCCAACGGCCACGTAGCAGGACTGATGCGAGTCTCCGCCTTGACACCCTTGCGGGCCTCGTCTATAATTTTATTTTGCCAATCAACTCTGAAACAGGAGGATCGTCGGTTAATGGCGATAGTCGTCGGCAGCATAGTAGAAGGAACCGTGACCGGGATAACCCACTTCGGCGCCTTCGTTCAGCTGCCGTCGGGCGAGACAGGGCTTGTCCACATTTCTGAGATAGCCGATACCTACGTTAAGGACATCAGAGACTATCTCAAGGAACACGACAAGGTTAAGGTCAAGCTCCTGTCCTTCGACGGGAAGAGCAAGATCGGCCTGTCCATCAAGCAGGCCCTCCCTCCTAGCGAGCGGCGTTCCTACAATCGGCAGTCGTTCGAGGACAAGTTGGCGCGGTTCGTCAAGGACAGCGACGAGAAGCTCACGGACCTGCGGCGCAGCACCGACTCCAGGCGCGGCGGCCGAGGTGGCGGGCGAAACTCGGGCGGGTACTAGATCGCCCGCTCCTGGATGGAGCGTCCGGCACGTGGATGGGCAAGGATGTTACCCGCGCTTGACGCGGCCTGGGGCGCTGATTGATAATTGATGCCTGGTGAGCTTTCGGCGGCGTAGCTCAGTTGGCTAGAGCATGCGGTTCATACCCGCAGTGTCACTGGTTCAAATCCAGTCGCCGCTACCAATTATTCTTGTCGGACCGGAGCGCGATCTAGAGCGCGGTCACCGGTATCGTGAGAGGTTTGGGCCATTAGCTCAACTGGTAGAGCATCCGACTCTTAATCGGACGGTTTAGGGTTCGAGTCCCTGATGGCCCACCAGGGTTGAGTTTGTGAAACAAAGAAAGACAAAACGGCCCGCTCGCGAGAGCGGGCCGTTTTGGTTGGAGTCGTTCGCCGAGACACGGCTCGGTCGACGGCGCCCGCCCGTGCCGTTAGAAGCCGCACCGGAACCCGAGGCGTTGCTCGTGTGGCTTGTCGGAGACTGCCACTAGCTCAGAGGGACAGGAGAACTCTAGGTCCTGCTCCGTCTTCTGGATCTGACCCGTCAAACCGGTTAAGGCACTATTGTAGGCTCTGAGTAGGCGCCGGACGTGCTCCTTAAGCCACTTCATCTTCTCACCAAACTCAACCCCATCAAGCAGATCCTTCAACACCGCCTCGACTCCGTCGAAATAATGGCCCACGTCCGTGATATCCGCCATCGGATCGGAGGACCCGGGCGGCTTCTCCCCGGATTGTTCTCCCCCGGCCCCGCCCTGGGAGTGCTGCGGGGGCGCAACCCTTCTCAACACATGGCCATCTTCGACGACGTCCCGGGCCAGGAGAATCCGCTCGGACAGATCGCTCTCCACACCCTCGTCCAGGCCCGCAAGTTTCTCAGGGGCGTGGGGTATCCAGCCGGCTACCTCAAGCTCAGCGGGATCCCCGTTGCTGGGAGGCTGTTCCGGGGTCAGGAAGCGCAGCCTTTCGAATCGCCATACCTTGAGGGGACTACCGCCCCGCAGGGGAAGGGAGGAGTCTGCGTTGGCCCCATAGATGATCTCCATTCCCGGACCGGCGGGCACCCGCACCTTGGCGATCCGGCCGAGGTTATCCCGGGCGACCTCCAAACCCCGCCTTTCCGGCACGTAAACTTGAAGCTTGGTCCTTCTGTAGCCTTGCGGAACGGCCCGCATTAGGAACGCGCCCACCAGGGACCACTCCCCACCCCTCGTGCTCCGGGCCGGGGTTCGGCCCCGCTCATCCGCGGCGGGAGGGGGGCTTCCAAGCCGGATCGCGGTTCGCTCCAAGTCGCTGTAGCTGGCCGCCGCGTCCACGATCCGATCCCGGGTCTGTCGCAGGCGCTGGGCCGCTTCCATCAGGTGGGGTGGCAAGATCGACTTGGCCAAGTCCAGTAGAAGGCCCCGGAGAGGCGCGGGAATGGCGTGCCAGTAGCTCTTCCCCAGGAGAAGAACAGCCCCCTCGGGCAGCAGGAGCTCCGCCGTCGCCCGAAGGTGGTCCGGGAGGGAACGGTAGCGCGCGCCGCTGGCAACGGCCCAGATGAGGGACTGAAGGTCTCCCTGGGTAACATCTGGGTGACGGCCGGCTCCTTGCAGCAGGCCAGAGACAACTCCCGCTCTTCTCCCCTTCATGGGGGCAAGGAGGTACCGCGAGCCCCGATCCGGCCCAAAGCGTCCGGCATCCAGGCAGAAGCTTTGGACTTCGAACTCGTAGGTTCCCGGACCAAGACGCAGACCACCCTCTCGCCTGAGTTCCGCGACCGCGTCTTCTCCGGCGGGTTGCGGGTCAAGGTATCTGAGGCTTCGCAGGTAAGGAAACGCATCTCTCGGCGACGAACTGACAGCCTCACGCTGGAGGGCGAGCCGCGAAAGAATCGAACTGAGGATCCCCACGCCTAGGCCTCCTTCGATAAGACGAGCTACGTAGTCGGTCGAGGGGTAGGTTCGCTGGGTGGTTCGCCACCCTCCTCCGGCTCGGGCGCGGGTTCACCCAGGACAGCTTCTCCTCGCCATGCGGATAGGAAAGGCCATCCATCCATTGGCCTTGACAGATCGGCGGGGTTGGGCGAGGATGATAACACTGGCGCGGACTGGGTGCGCCGCAGGCAGGCTGCCAGGAACAAGGAGGACAAGCGAGATGACGGACATGGAGAAGACCCTGCAGAACATCAAGAGGATGGGCACGGCCAAGATCGCCGGCCTCACCTGCAACAAAAGCGCCGAGGAAATCATTCTCAGAATCGACCTGCAAGTTCCTGTGGCACAAGCCGAAAGCGCCTTGGAGGCGCTCGGGCTCGAGCCGACTAAGCAGCTTCTCGACTCGCTCGAGACGGCCCTGCAGGGGCTAAAGAAGCGCGTGGGAAAGGGCTATTCGGGACAAGCGTGAACCCATCCTACCCCATTCCTGACAGCGGCCGGCGCTCTGGGGAAACCTTGCGGCGGTGCGAGACCGCGATCCGCGAGGACCTGCATGTTTTCCAGGCCGCCGGCCGCTGGCTGGCCTACGGACGGGTAAGCGGAGCGCTCATGGATATCACGCCCTCCGAGGCCGCGGTTCTAAGACAAGTCATCGAGGACGGCGACCACGACACCGTTGGCCCCCGAACCGCCTCTCTTGACGCCTACGCGGCCACCCTTCGAAGGACGATAGAGCGGATTTCGAGGCAGAAGGTTTCCCGCGAGGGCTTGGGCACCGTCCGGGCCTTCCTGGTCCTCGTCACCGACGCCTGCAATCTGGCTTGCACCTACTGCTACTGCCACTTCGGACGGCGGGGCCCCGCCGCCCATATGTCGGAGGAAACGGCCGAGAGCGTGGTTCTCGCCGCCCGGGACCTCGGGATTGGGCGTCTCGTCTTCTTCGGTGGGGAACCGCTCCTGAACTTCTCCGCCGTTAGAGGGATCACGGCGAGAGCCGCTTCTCTAGGCCTCAAGCTGGAATACGGCATGACCACAAACGCGACGTTGGTCACGGAGGACATCGCTCAGGACCTCCGGCGTTGGGGAGTCAGGGTATCCGTGAGTATCGACGGGCCCCCGGAGGTCCACAACCTGACCCGGGTCTACCCGGGGGGCGCGGGTAGCTACGATGATGTCCTCCGGGGCATTGAGATCCTCAGGAAGCACGACCTGCTGGCCTTAGTAGAGGTGACCCACAGCGCAAGGCACCCCGACGACCTCGGCCGGATCCTGGGCCACACGGAAACCCTGGGGGTCCCCGTGACCTGCACCTGTGTGGACGGCCTGCCCAGCGCGCCCTACGCCGGTGAGATAGTCGGCGGAGAGAGAATCAAGCGCTACTATGACGAGCTGGTTCCGAAAGTCTTTGAGGATCTCGCCGGGGCGGGTGGGTGTTCCGTCTCCGGGGTGGCCGAACTGGTGGCCGCCGTCTTGTCACCGGTTTCCGTTCACCGCCCGCACATCTGCGGAGGGGTGGCCGGCCGGGCGGCCATTGCTCCGGACGGCCGGGTCTACCCTTGCCCCGAGACAATGGAGGAGGGCTACAGCTTCGGTTCGGTCCGGGCCCCGGGGTTCGCGAATGCCTTTGAGGAGAGACGAAAAACGGCCCTCTCCCGGCTCTCAAAGGGGCCGGCTCTGGAGCGCCTCTGGTTTGCGAATTTGGTGGACACCTGCATTGTCCGCCTCACCCGCGACGACGTCGGCAATTTTGTTCTCCGCCAGGCCGACGAGATTTCCGATTGCCTGGAACATGCCGTCGGGCTGATAGCGGTTCAGGCTGAAAGGGCGGGGCTCGGGCCTGCGGCATTCGGGTGACTAGAAGTAGAGGCTCTCCTCGGACAGCGGCAAACCCTCGCTGCCCTTGACGTCGATCCAGCCTAGGATGTTCAAGTGACGGATCGCGAGGGCGACTTCTTCCCGGCTCCACTCGGGGGTTCGTCGCTGTTTCCACTTGATGACACGAAGTAGCACGTCTTGCTCAGTGGGTTGGGCTTCGGTGCTCAGGAGGTGTGCCGCAGTGTAGTGTACTGTGGCCGCGACTTCGGCCTGGTGGGTGCTGACACGCATGAACAGATCGGCCACCCTCGCGAGCATCGGAGACCAGGCTGCAAGCTGGCCAGCATAGGTCCGCTTCGCTTCGGCAAACGCAGGCCCGATCTGCACCCGGAACATCCTTCCGCGCTTGCTTTCACTCACGAGGCCGTTGTTGACAAGGCTGGCCACAAGACGCTCGGCTGCAGCCGAATATGGTCCATAGCTGCCCGGGCTGAACCCCAGTCCCGTCGGCACTCCAGCCTCAGTCGCGAAGTAGATCATCTTATGGAAGATAACGCGTCCAATCGGCCAGTGGTAGGCGTGAACATCCACCCGGTCCAGAATATCGACCACAGCCACCCATGCGGCGGCGACCTGGGTAGGGCTTTCCCTGGGAAAAAGGGTCGTCTCAGACTCCGAGCTGGCCAGAAACTCGGGCGTGAGTTCCTCAGGCGGCGTTCCGTAAGGCGCATAGAGCTCAACGGGGATGTCGAGGTCACGGACGTGTCTGTAGAGCGTTGGACCGACGATGCGCCAGTCGAGTTTGCCTTGCCCGCAACCCAGCGGAGGCATGGCCAGAGAGGTCACGCCCCACTCGCGGTAGTGTGACTTGAGGCAATCCAGCCCGCGGACGATGTCCTCAAGGCGAGCTACTGAGCGCCAGTGATCCTTCGTGGGGAAGAGAAGGACCCAGGGCCCTGTCAGTTGCCGGTAGACATACGGCCGACCCAACTGAACCTCACCCCGACTGCACCGCGCCTGATAGTCTCGGTACATCTCGGGGTAGCGCTTCTTGAACTCGAGGGCGATCCCCTTGCCCATGACTCCCACGCAGTTGATGGTGTTGACCAGGGTCTGCGCATCGGACTCAAAGAGGTCTCCGACGAGCACCTTAATCACGCCATCACCCCATTCCTATAGGAAGAACATACGTTCGCCGACGGTTGATGGAAGTCCTGGCGCGACCTCGGAGAATGACCTCCGCGCATCAGAGCATGAGACGTAGGCCCCGATGAGATACTCGGGAGATACGCGATCAGGGACCAAAACCTCTGCGCACTTGTACGCCTTTCGGCGGCACTTCTCAGCTGGATCCGGGTCAGCCCACTATTCGGCGAAGGTGAGCTCCGCGTCAACTATCGCCAATCCGTCGGGAGCACGTTCAAATCGACAGCACCGAGCCGCATTCATGTCGGTGACGACGGTTCCCTCAATGTCCAATACGGCCGGCGAGACCCGAAGAATGCAGAGCTTCTCGCGAGGGATGCCCATGTCCTTGATCATCAAGAACAGGGCGGGGTTGCGGGCATGGAAGTAGAGGTTAGCGTACTCGTGCAGGGGCCGCCCATTCGGGACCCTCTTCAGGCGGCGTCGGTCCTGCACACCCGACTCCCACGACAGGTGATCGACGCTCCGAGTCCGGGTATGGGAGGCAGAGTTGCCAGAGTCAGTGTTCGACCGGGTGCGGGGGTTCCTGTGAGGAGAAGCGGGGTACCTGTGGTTGTCGCGGCGGACGCCCGCCCCTCAACGTGCCGCGCTCCGAGTGAGCACGGCAAAGCAGCCTGGCTCGGAGGGAGTGTGCACGCACTGGTTCCAGCAAGCCATGACAGGAAGTGGAAGGCTCGCGGCGTAGGTACGGCTACCGCGGCCGGGGCCGCACCGGACTGGTCTCCGAAGGAGGGGTCTTGTGCCTGTTTCTCCGTGCCGCAAAGGCAATTCGGCTCGTGGTAGGGCTCAGGTCTTGGCTCTTGTTCTATTCGCATCCCTGGTAACGCTTTGTGTCGGCCCCGGCTGTAGACACCCCCAGGTCACGGCCACGGTCACCTACGGTCCGGTTGGTCCCGTGAATCTCTCGGCTACGGTAGCTACGGCCCTTGTCGACTCCATCGTGGCTCTTAGCCCGGCCGCGTCGGGCGATCACGACCCGACCGCCTGGCCCCTTGAGATTCGCTTCTCCCCCGGTGGAAGCTTCGCGGTGGTCGTGGTCTGGCCTGAAGTGATCGTGGTTGACGGGGGGCCGCGAGGCATGGGCGACAACGCGAGGGCCCTGGCCGATGCCGTGCGAACCGAGTTCCTGGCCGGCCTAAGCCTTCCGGACGCCCTGCTGGCTTGCGAGGCGGTCGACCTCGAGGCGAGCGACGAGCCGGCTCTCCATCTCTCTCTCAGCGGTCCCCAGCGGGAAGGTCTAGGTCGGGCAGTAGCCGGTCTGTCCCTGAGGGACCCGGACAGTGGCCTCGGCGGAGCCCCCTACCCAGGCTACTCAGTGACCCTGGCCTGGAGCGACATCCCCGTCGCGATGAACTGGACGGGCCGCGAGTACATCACACTATGGTCCAGAGGAGTCCTTGACGCTCTATCGTGGCACGACCCGGAGGCCAATGCCTGGCAGGCCTGCCTCACTCTCCTCCCACCGCCCCCGCCCGAAGAGCGCCAGGGCTTAGCCAAGCTATTTGCCGCCACAGCCGATGTGCGGGCCTCGGGTGGAAACCTGGGCCAGCCCGTGGTCTCGGGTGCCTGGAAGGCGCCCATCCTCGTGCGGATTCTCCAGGAAGGCCAGGCCTCAGCCGACCCGGCGCCGCCCGCGGAGCCGATCACGGTCATCTTCGCTGACGGCGAGCACGAGTGGAAGGTCTACCTTTACCAGGACGGCTTTCTCTTCGAGGAGCAGTACTACCGCCTTGACGGGGTGGAACGGACCTTTCTCTCGACGATGAGTGCCGGGTAAGAAGCACAAGTCTCGACTGAGACCCACACCGTCTAGATTGGGAGGGAGCCCCAGACTCGATCGGGGTTTGTCCCGGCGCAGGGTGGCGGCCAGGACGGGGTCGATCGTGCAGGCCAGGGTGGTGGCAGTGGTAACGGTCAAAGAACCCGTCCGGACGACGGAAACGGCCAAGGTGCTGGCCAAGGCGCCGGCAATGGCCAGGACCAGCCTCCGACCGACGAGACCGAGCCCGTCACCCCCAACTACACCCTGCCGGTTCGGGCCTGGGTGGCCTACGAGTATGACGCGGCCGGGAACCCGGTGCGCGAGACCAGCGATCTGGGAGCAACATCCTACGACTACGACGCGGCCAGTCGCCTGCTTCAGGCCGGCGGCGCGTCCTTCGCCTACGACGATGCCGGGCGCCTGGTCGAAAAGCAAGCGGCCGGTGATGTAACCACCTACGAGTACGATGCCGCCGGCCGCCTCAGGAAGGTCCTCAGCGACGACGGCTCGGGCCTGACCTATGGCTATGACGCTTTCGGCCGCAAGGTGGCGCGCGAAGCGACATTCTGGGCCCTGCCGGGCGGCCGGAACGATGGCCCTCCCGGAAACGGCGGCTCCAACGGAAACGGGGCCGACCAAGGCAACCACTACGGCTGGGAGCGGGGTAACCACTACGGCTGGGACAAGGCAGCTGTTCGGCCTCCACGACCGGAAGGAGCCCGGGGCGCCCGACCTCCAGACCCACGGAGGTCTCCTTAAGGGAACTGACTTGGCGATCGGGACGCTCACAGACCCCACGGGTGTGACAGTTCGCGCCGCGGGTCCTCTCGGCAGCAATCCCGGAGGCTTGGTCGAACTGGTAGTGCCCAAGCCCTCAAAGCAGATCACCGGTGAGAGGAGTCTGAAGCTTGGCCAGTAGCCCGGAGGTGAACAACGTGTGCAGGCGAAAGCCCGACTTCTACTTGGCATCATCGGAGGGTTATGGACTAGAGACTCCCCGGAAGGCGTACAGGGTGGCAAGACTCAAGGCAGACTACCGAGACGACCTCCTTCTGATCCGCATAGACCCTCCTTTGCCGGGCGGTCAGTATGATAGGCAACGCGATATTGACCTAGTTGTCGTGGCCGTGCGCCATGCTGGCGCCTCTCTCTTTCCCATCGCGACGTGGCCGGTGTTCGTTCATGTGGCCCTGCCTGTCGGCGAAACACCCTTGCCTGGCAGGGTGCTAAGCGAAGGCGACCTCGTAAGCGTCGCCTGGGCAGAGTTGTATCCGACGGAAGAGGCCGCTCTCAAAAAGGACTTGCACCCACAGGGATAGAGCTCTCCTCTGCGGCAGTTACGCGGCGTACCCCAAGCCAGCAGGATGGCGCGAAAACTCTCCTGACTGGCCAGCCGCGCTTTCCGGGGATCGCATCCTGCGCTCCAACTTGTCATTCTGCCGTAGCTGGTTCCGTACCCCTCCTTGCCAAGCCCCCGGACCGACCCTTAGAATCACTGGCAGGAATCACTGGCAGGCATCCCAGTTGCAGGGAGGTTTCCCCAAGCTGTTCCGCCTGGTGTTCTGCCGAACCTTGATGTCGCAATCGGCGGCTTCTTTGACCATGAGTTCCGTCGCCGCTTTGCTGCGGGCCCGAGGGTTCGAGGCCGACCTCTGCCTTTTGGAGCGCGGTTCGCTCTCCAACGCCGAGCGACTCTGCCGGGAGGCCAACCGCTATCCGGTCGCTCTCCTCAAGCCCAATGACGCCGACCACACCGAGACCCTGCCCCTGGTGGCCGAGGCCAAGCGGGCCGGGGTCTTCCGGCGCGTCTTCGTCTGTGGTCCCTTTGCCACGCTAAACGCCGCCCGTCTCCTGGCCCATCACCCGGAACTCGACGGCGTGATCCTGGGTGAGCCGGAACTGACGGTGGCCGAGCTTGCGAGCCAACTAAGAAACTCGGTTAGCCCCGCCGGTCCGGGTCAAGGTTCTGCTACGGGGCAAGACCTCGTCACTGGGCATGACCTGACTTGGTCGTCCGCCCTGCCCGGAGGCTACTGGCGCGATCCGCTGACCGGCGAGGTGGTTTCGGCCCCGCCCCGCCCGGCGCCGCTGTCTCTGGACGACCTTCCCCCCCCGGCCCGCGACATCGAAAAGCGGGAGCGGGCCGCCCTAGTGAACCTTGAGACGCAGCGGGGCTGCGCCGGGAACTGCTCCTTCTGCCACGTCCCGGCCCTGCGGGAGTATAGCCCGGGACCCCGTCGCCGCTTCCGGTCGATCTCCCTCGTGGCGGACGAAATCGAGCACCTCAACCGCGATCTGGGCAAGCGGTTTCTCATCTTCAACGACCCCACGTTCTGGGCCGGCCCGGGGGACACCCCGAGAGTGACCGAACTGGCCAGGGAGATCATCGCCCGTGGTCTCAAGGTCTGGTTCATGGTCTACCTGCGCTGCGATCCGTTCCCGCCCGAGAGCACCCTGGGCCTCCTGGTCGAGGCCGGGCTTGTGCGCGTCTTCCTCGGGGTCGAAAACGGGAACCTTCCGACTCTCCGCCTCTACCGCAAAGGAAGGTCCGCCGACTCCTACGCCAAGGTCCGGGCCCTGCTCCAGCGCTACGGGGTGAGCCATCACATCGGGTTCATTGTTTTCCACCCCTTCGCCGCCCTCGAGGAGGTGGCCTCCAATCTGGACTACCTCTACCGGGCCGGAAAGCTCTTTCGCCTGGGAGCGATCGTCGAACAGATGCGTCTGGTCCCGGGGTCGGGCCTGCGGGAAATGGCGACGCGGGGCGGCGGCGACCCAATCGACCAGGCCTACGACTACACCTTCGCCGACGGGCGGGTGGCCGCCCTCCATGAGGGTCTCCGCGAGCTCTTCCGCGACACTCTCGGTGAAGCCCACCTCCGGGCCGAGTTCTACTGCACCAGCACCGACCTGGCTCTCCACATCGTCCGCCGGCTCGCGCCCGGGTTTGAGGAAAGACACCCTCGGGAACTGGCCTGCTTCTATCGCCTGAAGCGGGGCTACGAGGATCTCCTCCACCGCTACTTCGCGACCTGTCTTGAAGGCCTCGCCCGCAAGTCCTGGGGTGCCGCCGAGGTTGCCTCTCCCACCCTCCACGCCGGGTTCACGCGGGGGTTCCGCGACTACCTTTGCTCTCTGGAGATTGCCTGGGGAGTTATATCCGATCGTATCCGGTCGGCCACGGGCGCCGAGGTCATGGACGCTCTTTTCACGGGACAGGAGAAGGCGGAATGATCTCTTTCGGCGTATCCGCCGGCCCATCCACTCGTCCGTCGCCCGGCTCATCGGCCCGCCCGTCGCCCGGCTCGTCGCCCGGCCCGTCCTCGTCGCCCGGACCATCCGCCTTTCCCCTGGCCCTGGAGATCCAGACGACGACCGCCTGCAACTCCGGCTGCGTCATCTGCCCTCATCACGAGGTCCGGCCCGGCGGAACCGGGGGAGACATGGACGAAACCCTTTTCGCGCGGATCATCGGCGAGTGCGCCCCCCACCAGAGCGGCCTTCGGATCATCCCTTACCTGAACGCGGAGCCTCTTATGGATCCGTGGTTTCCCCACCGTCTGGAACTGATCCGGAGCCTCTGCCCTCGGGCTGAGGTCGAGGTTTCGACCAACGTCTCCCTCCTCAACGAGAAGGTCCGCCGGGAACTGGGGAAAGGCCCTCTCCGGGAACTCCGCCTGAGCGTCTTCGGGTTCACTCCCGGAACCCACAAGAAAATGATGCCTGGCCTGGACTGGCCTGTTGTCCGGCGACACCTAAACGACCTCGTGGCAGACAAGCCCTTCCGCGCCGGCGTGGGTGAAATCTCTCTGGTGATGATTGACCACCCGTGGGTTCCGGAGTCTGAGACCAGGATGGCGGCCGACTTCTGCGCCGAGCACGGCCTCAGGTTTCACCTCTGGGGGTTCCTCGACCGGGCGGGGAACGTGCGGCGCTTTAGCCACCTGACCAGGCACGAGCGGGTCGTTGGCTGCCGGCAGGGGCGACCCTTTGAGCGTCTGCACATCCGCCACGACGGGATTGTCATTCTGTGCTGCCAGGATTGGCGCTCCACGGTTGTCCTGGGGGACCTGCGCCGGCAGAGCGTGGCCGAGGTGTGGCGGTCGGCGGGGTACGAGCGGGTCCGGGAGGCTGTGCGCGGGGGAGAGAGACCTCAGCCGGAGGTGTGCCGGAGGTGCCAACTGGCGGTCACCCCGTGATCGTGGCCATTGACGGTAACGTTTACGTGGGAAAGTCGAGCCTCCTGGCCCACGCGGGATCGCGCGGGGCCGTGGTTGTGCCGGAGTATGAGCCGGTTTCCGCGGAGGCGGACGCCCACCCGGCCGGGTCGCCCATCACGAATACGGCCTTTGGGCCACTAGCTGTGCAGGAAGGTTACCTGGTTCAGGAAGAAACTAGGCTTCGACTGGTGCGGGTGGCCCCGCCGGAGGCCCGGATGGTGACCCTGGACCGTTCGTTCCTTTCGCTCCTGGCTCATACCTACGCCCGGTTCGAACTCGGCCTTGGCGATGTCCGACAGGAGTTCACGGCCCGCCTGGTCCACCGCATCGGCCAGGGGCGGGTGGTCGTGCCCGGTCTCTTCGTGCACCTTGAGGCCCCGTGGCCGGTTATCCGGAGGCGCTGGGTCTTGGGCGAGGCCTCCCGGCAGGGGAAGGGCACGCCGGCCGAGCTGGCCGGTCGCCCGTACTGCGCCGCCATCGATCGCTTTCATACCGCTTGGCGCGAGGCTCTCGGAGCGCGGTCGTGTCTCCGGATCGACGCGGCGGGCGACCGGACGACGCGCATCTCAGCGGGCCCGGAAGAGACGTGGGACAGGATCGCCGCCTTCGCTCGGCGGGCCGAACCGGCCGGCCCGGGCGCGGTGGTCGAAGCCGTCCAGGCCATCATAGGTCTTTGGGAAGGGGGCTGGGGTCGTGCCGCCCGTCATTGAGATCTCGGGTCCCAGCGCGGTCGGAAAGACGACCATGATCGGGGCCCTCGGGCCCGCGATCGACGCCGTTGTCGTGCCGGAAGTGTTTCAGGGAACAACTTTCCGCCTGCCCAAGCCCAATGGCGCGGCGGACTTCCTCCAAAACCAGCTCTGGCTACTGGACCGGGTCTCCGATACCTACGTCAGGGCGCGGCGGCGCGGCGGCCCGGCGACGTACCTGGTCGACTCCGGCATCGCCGACATCCTCTCGTTCGCCAAGCACTTCCCCCTGGCCAGGGACCTCGATTGGGACGTTCTCGACGCTCTGGCCCGCTCCGCCCTCGGCCGGGAGCGCCGCCTGGGCCTGGCCTTGTCACCGGACGTCATTCTCTACCTTGGGGCGAGCCACGAGACCATTTGCGCCCGCCGAGGCGCGGACACCGCGACCTCCAGGCGCGACCACGCTGAGAATGCCCTGCTTCTTCCCTATGAGGAAGCCTACTTCCGTCGGCTAGCCGACCTCCACCCCGGCACGGTCTTCGTCCTCGACGCCGAGACCAGCCGCGAGGAAATCCTGGGCCAGGCCATCGCCGCCGTGGATAGTTGGCGAGAGGCGTGGGACAAGACCCGGACACGGCTCGGTGTCGCGGACATGCTCCGGGCCCTGGGGTGGGAGGGGGAGGGGCCAACCCCTCTCCCCTTGACCGACCGGCTGGCGGCGGGTCTGGACCAGGCCGTGGGGGACGTGCGGCAAGCGCTAGGCCGTCTTGGCCCAGCTCGTCTGAACGAGCTCCTACGTCACGTGAGTCTCAGCGACAAGGAGATGCTGGCCGTCCTGGAGAGGGAGGTCGCCCAAGGGGCCCTGGAAACCGACGGCCGTAGCTACTGGCTCGACGGGGACAGCCGGGGGGCAGACAGCCGCAGCCGGGGGGCCGACAGTGACAGCCGGGGGGCTTGCGCCGAGGTCCCGGAAACCAGTCTCGGGCGGCTTGCCGCGACCCTCTTCAACCCGCACTACGCGATGGCGGCCACGGCCGGAGCTACCCTCACCACCCTCCAGGAGCGGGCGGCCCGGTTCAGCGTCCTCCAGGAGCGGCTGGCCCGGCTCTTCGACGGCCGTCCTTTGGCCGAGACAGGCTACGACCAACGCCACGTCACGACGCGCACGTCGCTCCTCCGGGCCCTCTACCTTCTCCATCGGGGTGACCTGGCCGGGAAGCGTGTGGTCCTCCTCGGCGACGACGACCTCACCAGCCTGGCCTTGGCTTTGGTCGGCGGCGCGGCCTCGCTGACCGTCCTGGAGATAGACGAGCGCCTGGTCGGGTTCCTTGGCCAACGCCTTCACGAACTGGAGACACCGGAGGCCCGGGTCCTAGCCTACGACGCCAATGGCCACCTGCCCGAGGACCTCGTCGGCTCGGCGGACACCTTCCTCTGCGACCCATCGCGGCCCCTCTATGATCTCTTCCTTGAGCGGGGTCGGGAGGCTCTCAAGCCGGGCGGAGCGCTTTATACCTTCCTGTTTCCAAGTCACTCGTCGCCCGCCGTGGATCACGATTTCCTGCGCCGGGCCATGACCCCCGAACTCGCCCTCACGGACCTCATCCCCGCGTTCGGCGAGTACCGACGCTATCCGGAGACCCTTCCGCCCGAATTTGCCGGCCGTTACCCCGTCGGCGACTCTCCCGACGACACGATCTGTTTCACCGAGTCACTGGTTCGGTTTGTGCGTGGTTAGGGTTTGTCGCGGTCAGGCGGCGCCACGCGCGGCTAGGCGACAAAGGGGGTGCCGGCTCTGGCCGATCTTGGGTCCGCCTTTGGCATCGGATGCGCGATCTTCTGCCTCCTCACGGTCTTTTGGCTGCGGCGACTGTGGGTGGCCGGGCGGTACCTCCTTGAGTGGGCCGAATACCGAGCCGAAACTCCGCTGGGCGGCCCGGTCGCGGCGACTTTTTCCGGCGGCCCGGTCGCGGCGGCCTCTTCCGATGGTCCGGTTGCCGTCTGCGTCCTCCTGCCGGTCCTGGAGGAGACGCGACGGCTCGAGGCCTGTGTCCGCCGGCTTCTTGAGTTGGGCCAGGACCACCCGGACTACACCGTGGCCATCGTCACCACCGACGCCGAGTTTGAGCGGCACGAGCGAACCACGGCCCACCTCGTGTCCCTGGCCAGGGCCGCCCCGGACCTCTCCGGGCGCCGGGAAGTGGCTGAGGACCTCATCCGGCGCCGCCCGACAACGGTGGATATGGCTCGCTCCCTGGCCGATCGTTTCCCGCGGGTTCGGGTCTACCACAAGGCCGGCACGGTTGGCCACATGGCCCACCAACTTAACGCCGGGGTGAGGGCGCATCTTGCCTCGGTCGGAGCGGCCGAGGTTCTCTTCGCCGTCTACAACGCCGACTCGCGGCCTGATCCGAGGACCCTGGCCTGGGTCCTAGCCCGCTGCCGCGGCCCGGCCCGGAGCGACCCGGCCCGGAGCGACCCGGTCCAGCGGGATGTCCCCCTGGTGTTCCAGCAGTACGGCTTGTATCTGGGGAACTACTCCGCTCTCCTTCAACGACCATGGCCGGTCGAGGCCGTCCTCACCGCCGCGGGCCTCTGGCAGACGCGGTGGAGCATCGGTTTTGAGATCTTCAACGCCCTGCGGCAGTTTCCAGGCGGCGGACGGGCCGTGAAGGCCGGAAGGTTTGACCCGGGCCGGCTGCCGGTCCTTAACTACTGCATCGGCCACGGACTCTTCTTCACCCACGGGACCTATCTGGCCCTTGGCGGATTCTCTGAGAGGACCTACAGCGAGGACGCCATGTTTGGCCTGGAAGCCTCCTACCACGGTGTCCCCATCGTGCCGGTTCCTCTCTTCGAGTCCGCCGATTCCCCGGAGACCGTGCGGTCTCTCTACATCCAGAAGTCCACCTGGTTTTGGGGCCCGCTCCAGGCCTTCCGTTACGCGGGACTGATGGGCGAGGCGGGTCAGGTCGGGCCGGGGTGGCGGTCTCGGTGGCGGCTAAGGTGGCTGACGCTGAGGCTCTTCGCCCACGCCGTCATCTGGGTGGCCGGCCCCACGCTCGGGGCGGCTCTCCTGGCTTATGCCCTCATTACCCGCGACCCGCTCCGCCTGGCTCTGTCCATCGGCGTCACCGAACTCTACCTGATCCTGCCCAACCTTATGGCCCTGGCCATCTGCCGCCGGGTGGCCCGCGAGATTGTGGCCCAGGTTGACCCTGGGGCGCGCGGCGGCCTCCTGGTTGCGGCGACCCTGCGCCAACTGGTTGGGGCGCCGGTGGCCTATGCCCTGCACGGCCTTTCGGCTTACCGGACCCTGGCTCGCGCCCTGCGCTCGTGGGTCACGGGAGTCCCGGCGCCCAAGGAACGAACCCCGCTTAGGGGGCAGGCCCCACCATGATCGAGGCCTGCTTTGACATTCAGGGCACTCTCGTGCGCGTCGTGACCGACGTGGAGGAGGCTGTCCCTCTCTTCGGCCTTGGCCGCTACGGGTCCGCGGTCGCCCCGTCACGGCCCGCTCACTTCCGCCTGGTCTACCGCGATCGGCGACGGGCCTCCCTTCGTTGGGACGGCCGCGGCGAGTTGACCTTTGAAGGGCCCTGGACCCTCATTCGTCCGAGCCCGGTTCTCGAGGTCCTCGGTAATCTCGTCCTTCGTCGCGCCCTCGAGGAGTGCGGGCGTTTCGTCCTCCACGCTTCGGCCGTCAGCCGGGCTGGGATGGCCGTGGTCTTGTTCGGCGGGGCGGGCGCGGGCAAGACAATCACGGCCATTACCCTCTGCCGCGACCACGGTTTTGGCCTCCTGTCCAATGGCTCGGCCCTCCTCGGCCTCGACGGCTCGGGCCATCCGGAGGTGCTGGGAACCCTCAAGCCAGGGGTAAAGCTCCGCTACAGCTCGTTTAGCCGGTCCTTCCCAGCCGAGGCCGACCGCCTTTTCGCCGGGGTCGCCGGCAGCGGCGCCGGTTTCGACGCCAAGCGCACCGTGGCCGCGGCCGTTCTCGGTCTGGAGGTCGCCACCGCCCCCCAGCCCCTCGTCGCTCTCTACCATCTCCGCCTCCTGTCCGGACCCGCGCGGACCGGGTCGCTCGACCCCGTTCGCCTGCGAGTCGGGCTCTATGAGAGCCTCGCCCGTCACGTGCGGGGGGCGGCCACGGTCATCGCCTTCGGCGAGGGCCACCGGAGAAGCGTCTACGTTCCGGGCCTCGACTCGCCGAAGCTTCATGACGACCGGAGGCGCCTCATTGAGGCCATGGTCACCCAACTGGAAGGGGAGTATCTGGCGGGTTCTCCGTCCGCCTGCGCCGCCCACATCGCCGGCTGCCGCGGGCTCCAGCGAGGCGGCTTGGCTGAGGGGGGTGGGTCGCCGTGACGGTCGCCGTGACGGTTCGCCAAGTCTATGTGACCTGGGGCGGTCTCCAGTGTCGCCTTTCGACGGATAGCTCGGTGGCTCTCGACTACCTCGCCGGACGGAGGCGCCTTCTCGGGCGAGGCGACCTGGCCGTGGGTTCCAAGCCGTTCCCGGCGCCCCTGGTGAGACGGCGAATGGTCTACCTTGACCGGTCGCCGGAGGAAATCAGGGTGGAAAGAGGCCGCGTCTTTCTGGCCAGTCCGTGGGAGCGAGCGCGACGCTCGGACATCCTGGAGTGCCTCCTGGCCGTTTTCTTCGAGCGGGAACTTCAGTTGCGGGGGCGATTCACCGTTCACGGCTCGGCCGTTGCCCTCGGCCGGTCCGCCTACCTTTTCATGGGCCCGAAGGAAGCGGGAAAGACGACCATGGCCTATGCGGCCTGCGCTCGCCTGGGGGCCGAGATAATCGCCAACGACGCTGTCATCGTCTCCTGGGAGAACGGCCGGCCTAGAGTTCAGGGGTGCGACGGGGACGTGTCCTTCACCTTCCGCAGCCAGGCCCTGGAGGAGGCCGATCCGGACGTCTGCCGCCGGGTCTTCGGTTCGGTCGCGGACGGCCGAGTCAACCTGAGAAAACGCGTCGCCGCCGCCGACCTGGCCATCTCCGCCTGCGGGGTCTCTCTCCCGCTTCGCCGCGTCTACGTGGTCGGGCTCGGTCTCACGCGGGATCTGGACTGCCGCCCCCTCGATCCACTCGAAGCCCGCGTGGCCCTCCACGAGAACATCGTGGCCAGGATCAGGGGGGCGTCATTGGTGTTGTTCGACGAGACCGACCGTCTTGGGCCCTGGCTTCCCGATTTCAGTTGTCCTAGAAGCCAGGCTCGGCTGGCCGCGTTTCTCAATCAGGTCTGCGACAGCGGCCTCGTCTGGCACCTACGAGGTCCCTTGGCGCGGGCCGTCGAGACCGTGCGGGAACACGCCGCGGACCTGGCTGCTACCTAGCGAACTGCGGCCGGTGGCGAGTTGAGCCCGTGGTGAGCCGGTGACGAACTGGGCCCGTGACCAAGAGAAGAGAGGGGGCGCTCGCTTGCGGGCGGAGGGTTTGGTTCTGGATCTTGACGGCACCCTGGTGCGGTCGGAGGACGATCTGCCCCACCCGGCCGACGTGGAAGCGGTCCGGGAGCTTGTGCGGGGCGGCGTCCCCGTGGTCATCGCCACGGGTCGGACGGTCCAGACCAGCCGATCCATCCTGACCCTCCTGGGTGTGGTCGAACCGGTCATAGCCCTGCTGGGGGCTCACACCTTCGACCCGCTGAGCGGTCAGGACGAGGCGACCATCGCCCTCGGTCAGCGGCGGGCGCGGTCGATCTGGCGCTGGGCCCTCCGGGAGGGCCTCGTCCCGCACCTGGTGACGCCGACCGAGTGTCTCGTCCCACGCCCGGCGACGCCGGCCGAGGGTCTTGCCCCGCTGAGCCCGGGTCCCAGCCCTCTCCCGCATCTCGGACCTTTCCGGATGGTGGAGGGCGAACCTGGCCCGGCCGACCTGAAATCGAATCTGGCCATGATAATTCCCCAAGAGAGCGGTCGGACCGCGGAGGCCTTTGTCGCCTTCGCCACCGAGAGAAACCTGGACCTCACGGTTGTGGGTCACCGTCGCTCTTTCATGTGTGTCCACAACCGGGCCGACAAAGGACAGGCCCTCCGGCGATTGGCTCGCCGCAGGGCCTGGGATCTCGGTCGCTTTGTGGCCATGGGTAACGACATCACCGACCTGCCGGTCTTCGAGGTGGTCGGGACCGGCGCCGCCGTGGGTAGCGGGGATCCGGAACTCACGTCGGCCGCGGCTTGGGTCCTTCAAAGGGACGACCCTCACCCCGTGGCCACCTGCGTTCGCACCTACTTCTAGGAGACGCCGGCGCTCACTATCCGCTCTTTTTTTGGTTTATCCGCAGCACTTTCTTCAAGACCCTGACCAGCATGGCGGTAGCCATCAGCCTCACCTCCCCTTTGACCAGACTGACGAGTCTGAAGGACGCGACCGCCGGCTACCCTGGAGGCAAGGTCGCTCCCAGCCGTGATCTGGCTGTCGTCCAGAACACCATACCTCGTCGGCAGAAACGGTCCGACCGGTGTCAGAAGGCACTGCGCGCCGCGCTCCCACACGTGGGCTATCTCATCGTCGGCGAAGGCTGTCACCACGGGCGCGTCGCGGCCACTAGTCCCAGCGCCGACGCCACTAGTCCCAGCGCCGACGCCATTTCCACCGCCGGCAGGGGATTCCTCCCAAGACAGAGGCACCAGGTAGAAAGGTAGGCCCGCGAGGGCCAGTTTCGCCCAACCGCGCAGTCCCCGCCGCTCTTCCCGACGTAGATAGAGGTCGACAGTCTCGGGGCAGCGGGGGCTGGTCAGGACACGCAAGAGCGCGGATCGCCGGACCAGACGGAGAAAGGCGCCGATAGGATTGGCCCCGGTTTGCCGCCGGATGTGGTAGGCCCACACGAGAGGGATCCGCGATTTGCCGCCTCCCCGGGCCAGTAGCCGCGAGACCGCGCGCTCTGCCGCCGTTGGCCGCAGGTCCCGCACCAGGCGCTTAAGCAGGGGCGTCGAGCCGTAAAGGCGTTCGGTCACTCGGGTTACGGCCCCAAACCCCGCGGCGAGGCCGTTGGCCGCAGTCAGGCGGGCCACGGCCGACCAGTCGCAGACCGTTCCGAAGTGTCCCAGGAGCAGCCACATGTCGTTGGCGTCCTTGAGGGTCACACCGTCGTGGTAGGCGTGACTTGCGGTCATCAGAAAGAGGTTCTCCGGCGACGGCACACTGATGGCGTCTCCGCCGAACTCCACTTCGCGGGCACCGGCCCACAGGTCGATCTCAAGGTTAGAGAAGAGGGTGGTCTTGAAGGGCTGGACCATGACCTCGATCTTGAGGGAGACACCGTCCCGCTTCTTTCGCAAGATGGCTATGGCCAGGAAGCGCCCCTGGCGGGTGCGCTGCAGGAGAAAGGGAGGTTGGAGCTGATACCCCAGTTCCTCCAAGACAGTCAGGGTCCGCCAGGCCGAGGGTAGATCGGGCACCATTAGGTCCAGGTCGCGAATGTACCTGGGCCTGGCCTCGGGGTAGACGCCGAGGACGGTCAGGGCCCCACCCTTGGTGGGAAGCCAGTGAAGGCCGACGGCTCGCATGGCCCGCGCGAGAATAGGCAGTTCGGCCAGCAGCTTCTGAGTTCGCCCGGGCGTCACGAACTCCGCGAAGTCGGTCTCGAAAGCTCTTCGTAGGTCGCGGACCGTCTCCAGGTGGGGGTGGGCGGCGGCCACGGACCCAAGGCTATCGTAGACATGGGAGGCGACCTTGTGCCCGAGGGCCGTCTGAATGATGGTTGCGGGTCGCAGGCGGCCTCTCCCGGAGGCCAGACCGGCGACCACGTCGAGGTCGGACCGGTCGAAGCCGATCTTGCAGCAGCGCTCCACTAACAGACGCTCCGGACCGGTCGGCGAGTTTCCCCGGCTACGTCGGGCCAAGGAAGTCATTCACTGGCACCTCCAATGCACCGTCACCAGGCCGCCACCGCCACGACCCCGGCCGCGAGCAGGCCCTAGAGGCAAGGTCGCTCCCAGCATCGAGTTGACTGTCGCCCACCACGGCGTACCTGGTCGGCAGAAACGGCCCGACCGGGGTCAGCAGGCACTGCGCCTTGTCGTCCCAGGCGTGGGTGATGTCCTCTCCGGGGAAGACGGTCAGCGCGGGCTCGGGCGACCCTCCGCCGGCGTCGCCGCCCTCGGGCAACGGCACCAGGTAGACGGGCATCCGATCGTCGGCCAGCCGGGCCCAGCGGAGGATCCTCCCACGCTCGCGGAAGCGAATGAAGCGGTCCAGGGCGCCTGGGCAGCGAGGGCTGAGCCAAGCCCTGAGGAGCGCGGACTGACCCCACCCTTGGAGCAGCGTACCCAGCGGATTGGCGCCAGTGTGTCGCCACTCATGATAGGCCCAGACAAGCGGGGCCGGAAACCCACCTCTCCCCCGGGCCAAGAGGCGCGAGACCGCACGCTCTCCCGCCGTCGGCCGCAGTTCTCCGACGAGCCGCTCAAGATAGGGATCAGGTCCGTAGAGGCCAAGGGTCAGGCCGGCTATGGCCAGGAGTCCTCCGACAAGGTCATTGGCGGCGGCGGCCCTGGCCAGGGCGGACCAGTCAATCTCCGCCCCGTAGCGCCGCAGGAGCAGCCACAGGTCGTTGGCGTCCTTGAGCATCGGGCCCTCATGGTAGGCGTGGCCGGCGCTCACCAGGATCAGGTTCTCCACCGACGGCACGGAAATGGTCTCCCCGCGGAACTCAGCCTCGCGGGCCCCGGACCACAGATCGACCTCCAGGTTGGACAAACGGGTGGTCTTGAAGGGCTGAACCATGATCTCCACCTTGAGGGACATTCCATCCTGGCTCTTCCTAAGCTGGGCTATGGCCAGGAGGCGTTTCTGGCGCGTGCGCTGCAGGAAAATGGGAGGACGGAGTTCGTACCCGAGTTGCCGGAGTATCCCGAGAGCCTTCCAGGCGGAGGCCGTGTCGGGGACCATCAAATCCAGGTCGCGCATGTACCTGGGCGCGGTCTCGGGATAGAGGCGCAGGAGGGCCAGGGCGCCTCCCTTCACGGGGAGCCAGGCAACGCCGGCGGCCCGCAGGGCCCGGGCGAAAGCGGGCAGTTCGGCTAGAAGCGTCTGGGTGCTGGTGGGAGTCACGGACTCAGAGAACTCGCTCTCCAAGGTTTCCCTTATCTCGTGGACCAGACTGAGGTGGGGAAAGGCGGCGGCGACGCGACCCAGGTTTGAGTAGACGTGGCCGGCGACCTTGTTCCGGAGGGCGGCCTGGATGATGACTGAAGGGCAGAGCCCGCTTTCCGGCGAGGCCAGGCGGGCAATGGCGTCGAGGTCGGTCTGGTCGAGGCCAACCTTGCAACTGTGGGAGACGAAGAGGCGGTGGGCGCCTACCGGTGACTCCCCCGTTGAACCGCGCCCAAGGGGAGTCACTCAGCCACACCTCCATACTCTGCCGTCACCCTACCAAGCCGTGGGGGCGACTGTCAAGGCGGCCGACGCGCCTTTGTGGCGCCTCGGGGCGGTGTGGGCCTATCCACGGCCGGGCGGAAGGACAAGAGGGCGACCCCTGGAACATTCTCCTAGGGTTGGGGCCGGATGGCGGCTCCATGCGCCGGCCGAACCCGGCCCTGGCCCGGTAGCCGTGCGCCCAGGCGTCCCGACCCGTAGTGGAAGCGAGGTGAACACCGTGGAGTTCATGGATGGAACCGTAACACCGGCTGGGTGGAACATGTGCCCCGCCAACTGCGTTCTCCGGTGCGACTTGGAGATCAACCCGCTCGCGGTAAGCGACATCATTGTCTACCATCTCATCTACGGCTAGACTTGCCGCCGTAGTCGGGATGACGGCGCGAACCCACCAGCACATCCGCGCCCACTAGACCACGCTTGAACGCCGGGCGCACGGCCCAAGCCTGGTCTCGGTTCGGCCCGCCTATCTCCGTCCGGCAGGGTTCCCTGGGATCATAAGGAACCAATGGCATACACTGCTTTTCCCACCGGAGGCGAAGTAACGTGACTCCAGAGAGGCAAGCCGCGTCACCGACCACGTTCAGCCCAGGGCGGCTCATTGGCGGCGGACGTCTTACGGCCGGGTTTGGTTTTTCTCAGGGACGCTTGCACCCAGGCCTTGTCGTGGAGAGCGAGACCATGAACAGGCCGGCGGAGGTGCGCTCGCCCGTCTCGGGGACCGTGGAGTTTGCTGGAGGCGGTCTCGGTAGCGTCGCGGTCAGGGATGGCCGGGCCTACCTGCATCAGTTGGTCTACCTCGAAGGCATCCGCGCGAAGCCCGGGCAGGTTGTGCGCGCGGGCGAGGTTGTCGGGGCCGCCGCCAAAGTCTACTACCAGGTCACCGATCCGGCCGGTATCCCGCTCGACCCGGTCACCCAGTGCCGGTACGCTCCGGCCCCGTCCGCGGCCACGGGCCATGCGGCCGGCGCACCGAGTCCGTCTGCGGTCGGGTCGGCCTCCTCCGCCGCCCCAGTCGGGGCCTTTGCCGCGGCCACAGGTCATGCGGCCGGCGCAGCGGGCCCGGCTGCGGTCGGGTCGGCCTCCTGGGACGGTCCGAGTGACGATGTCCCCGATGACGACTTGCCCGATGACGACGTCGGCGACCCTCCGGGCGATAGCGGGGGCGCGTCCTCGCTCGGCGGGGGCGGGAGCCAGCCCGGCGGAAGTCCAGACCCGCCGCCTGGCCCCGGACTTCCCGGACCCGAGCCCCCGGAGGACGACGAACCTCCCGAGGAGGAGGAAGAGGAGGAGCGCGAGGACGAGGACGAGGAGGAGGAAGAGGAGGAGCGCGAGGACGAGGACGAGGACCAAGAGTCCGAGGAACAAGCCTCCTCGGCGCAGGGGACAGGTGGTCCGGCGACCGGCTCGTCCAAGGGTTCCCCCTCCGCCTGCGCCAATCGTCTGGACGGGCTCGAGGCGATGGCCAAAACGATCGAGGGCTCGGGGCCCGGCCCCGGGTCCGGTTCGATCCAAGCTCGCCGGGCTACCGGGGCGGCGGCTCGGGTTCTCGCCTCCCGCCTCCAACTCGTCGCCACTACGGCCACCGAGGCGGAGAGTCTGGGCGAGGAACTCCTGGCCCGGCTGAAGGCCAGGACCGCGGAGACTTACGCCGCCAAAGCGGCGGCCCTGACCGCCTACATCGCGCACGCCCGGACTGTCGGGGCCGGGGCCCAGACCCTTGTGGGCCGGGCGGTGGCCCTAGCCTCCCGGATGGAGGGGAACTAGATGAGCCTAAGACCGGAGCCCCACTACGTGCACCGGGTCGACCACGCTGTCCCGCTGGCGGGTCGAGACTACCTTCCCTATCTCCTCTCGCTTATCGACCGGGCCCGGCACTCCGTTCTGGCTACGATCTTCATCATCGACCCACGCCCCGAGACCGACCTTGGCGGAAACGTCCGTCTTGTCCTGGACACCTTGGCCCGCGCCCGCTGGCGTGGGATCGACGTGCGCGTCATTGTCGGGAGCTCCCGGCAGACTCCGGCCATTGAACTTGCCGACCGGGTGGCCCGCCGCCGCCTTGCCGACCTCGGCGTTCTTTGCCGTCCCTACGCGACTGAGGGTCCCAGCGGGAGTTTGCACTCTAAGTATTTGGTCATCGACGACATCGTCGTGGTTGGTAGCCACAACTGGAGCCACCAGGCCCTCTGCCTGGATGACGAGCTCACCCTCGCGGTCCGCTCGAAGGATCTTTCGCTCCGGCTTAGGTCGGTTTTCGAGGGCGAATGGGAGCGGGCAGGGACGTCGGCTGGGCGGGAAGCCGCGGCGAAACCGAGAGCGGACGCCGCCCCGGCGTCAGGAGCGGTAACCGGACGTGCGCCTGGCCTGGCGGATGCCAAGGCCGATCCCGCCGGGCTTCAGGCGACTCTCGAGAAGGCTCTCGCCGCCTGGGCCGCTACCTGGCGCCCGGCCCTCGCCCTGGAACCCGCGCAGGCGAAACTCCTGGGATCGACCCTCTATCAGTTGGCTGGTCTAGTTGGGGGCGAGCCCCCGGACATCGGACCCCTCGTTGACCCCGACGGCCTTTCGGCCTACGCGGTCATGGCCGCCGATCAGGGACTCCGGCGCCATTCGGGAAAGCGGGCCGAAGCCTCAGGCGGCCCGAACGGGCTTCCCATCTTCTGGGTCGAGGAAGGCGAAGTCCCGCTGGCCGGTGGCGATGGACCACCTGTCATCCTCCAGACCTCTCCCCCCGGCGTCAACCCCGCTCCCGCCGACGAGTCGGAACTTGACCCCTTCCCGGGTATCGGCGCGGTCCTCGGCGGAGGGCAAGGGCGATCCCTCGGGGAAAGGCTGGTGGCTGAGGTCCGGCGGGCCGTCGAGACCGCCGCCTCCGACCTGGCGCCCGGGGGTGGCTCATTCATCCTACCCGAGAGAGCCGCCTATCTGGGGCGCCTCCAGCAGCGGGCCTCGGCGATGGCGGTCTTCACCAACACCCCCGGTCAGCCGGTCGTAGCCTGGGCCGGATTGGTTTCCCGCTTGGCCTACCTCGACGTCGCTCTGCGCCTCCTGCGTTCGGCCAAGCGCGAAGTGAGCCTGGTTATGTTCTTCATGACCTACCGCCCGGGAGGGACTCACCCGGGCAATGCCCTTGTAGAGGAGTTGGTCGCCGCCCGCCGCCGGGGCTGCGAGGTCAAGGTTATCCTCGACCTCGACCGGCCCACCGATCCTTACGGGTCCCGCCACATCAACCGGGCCGCCCACCGGTACCTCCGATCCCAGGGGGTTGACGTGAGGTGGGACAACCAGGAGTGGGTGACCCATGCCAAAGTCCTGGTCGTCGACGGCCGCGACATCCTCTGCGGATCGCACAACTGGACGGCGGGCTCTCTTTGCCTCTACGACGACCAGAGCCTCCTAGTCCGTTCCGAGGCCCTGGCCACGGCTCTGACCGCTCGCTGGTGGGGAGACTGAGGCTTACGGCCCGATGACCACGTCCAAGACCGCCGTGGCCGGCCGCCCCGAAGGGTCGAAGAGGGCCAGATCGCCGTCGAAAGCCCGGAACTCGAAGTGGTAGGTTCCGGCCACCCGGGGGCCGATCTTAACTATCGGCTCACGTCCGGCCCCTGGCTGGATGCTCTGCCCCAGCAGAAACCAGCCCATTCCGCCTTCCGTCTCGAACGATCCGTCGACGTCCACCAGGCGAACGTCGAAGGCGGACCAGGGACCATCGGCCCTGAGATGGAGACGTTTCACCGGGGTTTGCCCGGCATTGCTGACGGAGAACAGTAGGACCAGATCCGAGCCGACTCGCTTGTCGCCCTCGGTCGTGACCGTCAAGACCACCTGGGGCGGCGCGACTCCGGTGCCCGGGGCCGCCTGCCTGCCGCCGAAAATCGGCAGCCGCCTGAGGCCAGCCAGGGCCAGAGCCATAACCACGGCCAGGGCCAATCCGGCCAGAATGGCCGACACTCTCATTCCCCCCAACCTCCCACCTGGAAACCTACAGCCCGGCGATGCGCTGCTTAGACAACCGGGCAATGAGAAAGGCCCCGATGGCCGTAATCACGAACGGGGCCACGCAGGCGATGATCGTCAGGTTCCGCAGAATGTCGGACCCGGGCGACCTCGAGGCGTAGCCCCACGAGGCCATGGCCACGAATACCGGAACAATGGACGCTACCATGTGCGGGTAGCGGAAGTACCAGAAGAAAAAGGCCATTAGGGCCACAACCGCAAAGGCTAGGAGAGGGGAGACGACCAGGGCCCCAAGCACGATCTGGGTCGTGAAGACGGGCGTGACGTGCCAGTAAAGGACGGTCACCAGGAGGTGCAGGCCAATGCTCACCAGCATCACCAGGTAGCTCAGGGCCGAGGCCATGACCAGCTTCGTGAGCCACATGACCTGCGGGGTGACGCCCGTGGCCAGAAGGGAGAGGATGCTCTGCTTCTGGCGCTCCTCGACCAGGCTGCGGATGAGGTGACCGTTGGCCAGGAAGGGGATGACGATCATGGCCACGTAGACCACGGACACCGAGGCGGCGATCCGGAGCTGAAGCGGGTCGCTGCCCACGGACACTACATAGGACCGGATGATGAACCAGTTCATGAAGCCCGCCAGGGCCAGGATCTGCAGGGCGAAGCGCCACCCGGCCCGGAAGCCCTCAAGGACCTCCTTGGCCGCCAGGGCCCGCACATGGGTCAGCCACATATCTCTTTCCCCCCTCCGGTCAGGCTGAGGTAGATGTCCTCTAGGCTGAGGGTTTCCTCGCGGAAGCTGCTGACGGGCAGGTTTCTTTCCATCAGCCGCCGGACGACCGCGTCGGGCGGACCACTGTCGGGCACGTACTCCACCCTGAGGCAGCGCGTCTCGGGGTCGTAGGAACCCTCCGGCACCGCGGCCTGGACCAGGTCGCCGTCAGCGCCCTCGCCCAGAGTCACCACAAGGACCTGACGCTTACGGGTCTTGGTCCGCAGGTTCTCGGTCGTGTCGCAGGCGATGACGCGGCCACGCTTGACGATGGCCACCCGCCGGCAGAGACGCTCGATGTCCACCAGGTTGTGGGAGGTCAGGAAAGTCGTCATGCCCTCCTCGCGGACCACGGTGTGGAGGAGGTCGACCAGATCTCGCTTGGTCTCGACGTCGATACCGTCGAAGGGCTCGTCCATGATGGCCAGCCGGGGACGGTTGATGAGAGATCGGGCGAAGGCCAGCCGCTGGCGCATGCCCTTGGAGAAGGTTCGCGCCGGGCTCTTCATCCGCGTGGCCAGGCCGACCGCCTCGAGGAGAAACCGGCAGCGCTCCTTGAGTTCACGCCCGTTCACTCCGAACATGCGGCCCCAGAAGACAAGATGCTCCTCGGCCGAAAGGCTCTCGTAGAGGGCGTGCTGGTCGAAGGTCACCCCGAGTTGGGGTCCGACGCGGGCAAAGTCGACGGCCGGGTCGCAGCCGAAGATCCTTATCTCCCCGGCGTCGCGGCGATAGAGGTCGAGCATCAGGCGGGTCGTGGTTGTCTTGCCGCAGCCGTTCGGGCCGACGAAACCGAAGAGCTCCCCCTGGCCGACCTCAAAGGTCAGCCCGTCGAGGGCCTGGATCGAGCCGAAGCGTTTGGAGACCCCCTCGAAACTGACGAGCGGGTCAGCCACGATGACCACTCCCTTCAGCGAGGACGATTTCCTCGATGAACTCCGCCGGCCCCAGGACCGGCCGCACCCTGCCCACCGCCAGGTCCTCGGAGAGGTTGAGGGGGCAGTACATCTCTCTTACACCTGGAAGCAACTGGCCGTCAAGCTCGGCCACCGTGCAATCGGCACAGGCGTAGCGGAGGGCGCACTCGCGGCAACCCTCGATGCTCTCCTTGGTAAGCTCCCAGTAGTGGTAGGGTTGGGGTCTGGACATGGCCTTGTGCAGCGACTCGGCCGGCCAGTGGCCGAAGACCTCATCCACCCAGGCGCAGGGGCGGAAGCCGCCGTCGAGACCGAGGTCCGCCCCCCCGAAGAGGCACGTGTTGTTGTAGGCCCGGAAGAAAAATTCCCAGGTGTCGCGGAAGGGAGCGACGGGCTTGGCCCGCGGGCCGACGTGCGAGAACCGAGGCGGCCCCTCCCAGCCCGTAAGGGGGTAGGGGTAGGTCTCGGCCAGTCCCGGGGTGAGACCCCAACGATCCTTGGCGAAGGCCAGGAGTTCGTCCTTGCGGGCGCGGGTGGTCTCGGTCAGAAGGATGGTCACCAGGAGACGCCCGGCGCCCTGAGAGTCCGCGGCCCGGAGGCTGTCGACGTTGGAGACAACGCGGTCCCAGGCCGCTCCGCAGCCGGCCGCTTCCTCGTAGTCCTTGGCGCTCGTCCCGAGCAGGACCACGTTGAAACGGACCTGGTTCGACACTGTGGCGAGATTGGGCAGGTGGCCCTCACCGGGAGTGGTGACAAAGATGATGAGCTCCGGGTAGCGGGCGGCCGCGCGGCGGAGAAGGTCGGCCAGGAGGTCCGGTTCGGCCAGGGGGTCGCCTCCGCGGAGGTGGAGGTTCTTGAATTCGAGGCGGCGGAGATCATCGAAGAGGGCGTCGAAATCGTCTCCGCTCGGGTGGGCCCTCTCACCGGGCAGCGCCCTCATGAGACAGGCCGTGCAGGGTTGCCAGGTTGCCTGGTGGCCTTCGAGCCGGCAGGTCTTGCAGGCCAATCCGCAGCGGTCGGTAATCTGAAAGGTGAGGCGGTCGAAGCGGGGCGGGTCGGCGGCGATCCCCTGGAAGCGCACGGGAGACTGGAACTGCAGTTTCTCCACAAAGTGTGGCGAGGGCAGGAAGTTGCCCACGCCCCGCTGGACGAGCTTGTCCAGGAGGGCCATTTCCGCCGAGCCGGGCGCCAGATCGTCGGTGGGCTGGTTTCTCTCACACCGCTTGAGCAGAGCGGCGGCGCCGGGATCGAGAAGAAGAAGGCGGTTTCGCCCCAAGTCATAGATCGCCCCATCGGTCTTGCCCGAGACCAGGAACGAGTCGGTGGCCAGCCTGAAGTACACGATCATTCCCCCCTAAAGAAACATCAGGCGACGCTCAAGATAAGTGCGATCGGTCTCGTAGGAGAAGTCCGCGGACGGGTTTCCCTCTTTAATGGAGTAGTAGTCGGCCAGACTGCCCCGGGTGATGGCCACTGTCTCAGCGCAGTCCTCCGGAGTCTTGGCGAAGACCCCTTCCTGCTCCGTGGTCGAGTAGCACATGGAGCAAAGCCTTGTCACCGGGCAGGCATGGCACTTGTCGCAAATCGAGTCCCGGTAGTTCTCGATGACCTGCTTCACACGGCCGAAGTCGACCCCGCCGCTGTCCAGGTGACCGATGGGGAAGCTGCCGTTGACTCTCTCGCAGACGTCGAGCTGCCCCTCGGCCGTGACGCAGAGCTTGGTTCCGGGGATGCAGGCCCCGGTGAAGGGCAGGAAGGGTGGGCGAGGATTGGCCATCCGCCCCCGGAGAAGACAGGTGGCGATGGGCAGCCCCACATAGGATTGAGCGTAGGTCGAGTAGCGATCCCCCTCGATGACCCGCTGTTTGTAGTCTTGACGGAGCCACCGGACCTGGGCGATGTGCTTCTCGAGGTCCTCCGGCCCAAAGGCGTCGTAGTAGTCGGTGTTGCGGGTGGCGACCTTACTGACGAAGAGGACCGGCGGGGTGGGGTCGGGTGACGAGAAGAAGAACTCGCTCACCGCCTCAACGTCGGTCCGGCAATCGTAGGTCGAGACGGAGGTCACGTAGTTGGCGAAGAAGTCGGGCATTTCCTCGCGGATGCGACGCAGATTGCGCATCACGGGCTCATAGGACCCCTGTCCGGACGGAAAGACCCGGTTCCGATCGTGTTCGGCGGTCGGCCCGTCCAGGCTGATCGAGACGTGGACGTCGCGGTCGGCCAGAGTCTTGGCCACCTCGGGAGAGAGCAGGGTGCCGTTGACGGTCATGACCGGGATGACCAGACCTGGAAAGCGTTCGCGAGCGTAGTCGATGACCCGGGCGATAAGGTCGACCTCCAGGAGCGGCTCTCCGCCGTAGAAGGTGACGCCGAAAAGGCGCCTTGGATTGCGTTCCATCTCCGGGCGAGCCAACTCGAAGAAGTAGTCCACGGCCCGCCGGGCGATGTCGAAGGTCATCGATTTGGTTGTCCGGTCGCGGTTCAGGGGGTAGTGATCGGAAAAGGCGCAGTAGCGGCAGCGGAGGTTGCAGTCTTCGGTGACCACGAGGATGAGTTGCATCAGGATTTCCTTCCGGATCCAGGCCTCCAGTTCGGCGGGCGGCGGAACGGGCGGGTAGGGACCGACCTTGCGGACGAAGGCCCCGTACTTCTGCCGCCACCGGGAGATGAACAGCACCTCGTGGTCGATGTCGGCGGGAGCGTAGTTGTTCCAGGTGGCGCGGCGTTCACCCAGGCTGCCGTCTAGGAGGGCGGAGAGGACCCGCTCCCGGAGGTCCGACCAGACGAAGGTCATTCCCGTCGCATCGTCGTACAAGTACTGATTGCCGCTGTCGACACTGAATTTGAGGGTGACACGGTGCTCCAAGAGTTTCACGCTCCCCTGCTTTCGATATCCAAGCACCTTCGACATCCAGGCAATTGATCTTGAGGGGTTGTCGGTTACTGGTCCTACCTGGTCATCGGGTTACGGGTGTGCTAACCTGAGTCTTCGTCGATTACGACGCGTAATAGATCGAGGCTCCAGAGCCACCGGCGATGCCGCCGGCCGCTCCCCAAGCGATCAGGGCCCCGGCCAGGAGCGCGCAAGAAGCAGCGCATCCGACCGCGCATGCGAAGGCACAATAGGCACCGTTACAGGGACACATCTTTTGATCCGACCTCCTTCCGGCCGACAACCCCTCAAGCTTCTAGTTGTGGCTCCCAGGGGGTTACAGGGGGACATGGGGCTTACCTGGCGGGTGTCAGGCGACAGATGACACATGTCACCTAAAGAAGACCGATCTTCCGAGCCTCGAGGAGCGCGCCCAGCCGGTTGCCGGCTCCCAGGCGCCGGTAGAGCCGGGAGCACATGTTTCGGACCGTGCCCTCGCTGTAGCTCAGACGATGGGCGACTTGCCTAAGGGGAAGCCCCTCTCCCAGGAGAAGAAGGATCTGGACGTCAACGTCGGTCCACCCTCCCGAGGCCGGCTTGGTCGGGAGAAGAGCCACCAGGTTGGCGCTGTAAAAGACGACCCCGCAAACGCAGAGCTCCGCCGCCGAGACGATCTGCTCCGGCGACTCCGGCGCCGCCAGGCACGACACCTGACGGCTGACACAGGCGCGGGCCAGCGCCGAAGAGGGCCGCTCGGCCACGACGAGGCACGGGGAAAGGGTGGGCTTCTGGAGCACGCGACCGAGGGTGTGAGTCAGTCCGCTTCTGAGGCAGACGATGACAACGTCTGAGGGGGCTTCGGCGTGGCTGGCCGCGGCCGTGGACAAAGACGCCACGACGCGGACACGCTTTGTGGCCGATAAGGCCTTGGCCAGGTGCCACTCGTGAAGGCTACTCTCTCCCACTAGGAAGGCTGAGAGCATCTTGACCCCTCCGTCCGCGAAGTGGAGGTGTCTTGTTACGCACCCAGACCCGATGAGTTACCCGTACCTGAGATTGACAGCCTAGACATTCGCTTACAATTCGACAGACTCCTTCTCCGTTCGACCCCAGGAGGGCTATGATCCGACAAAAAGTGCGTGGAAGAGAAAAGGGACACCGAGGTGAGGAACGAGGCCGAGGCCCTTGCTTTGCCCCGCCCCCAATGACACAATCACTTCTAAGACCATATTGACCTGAGAAGACCTAATAGGGACTGCGCTGGTTAGGGGTGTGTCGGTGCTCCACTCTTTCCTCGTCTGGCTGGACTCCCTGTCCGGCTTCTTCGCCGCCTACGGAGTGATCGGCCTGTTCCTGGTCTCCTTCGCCGAGTCGTCTTTCCTGCCCATCCTGCCCGACCTGCTCCTCATTCCCCTCTGCGCCCTACGGCCGGCCTGGGCCTTGTGGTACGCCCTGGTCGCGACGGTAGCCTCGGTCCTCGGCTCCATCTTTGGACGCTATCTCGGAGTTACCGTGGGCCGCTCGCTCCTGCTCCGGTTTACGTCCGCGCGTTTCATTGACAAGCTCGACCGGGCCTTCGCCCGCTTCGGGGGCTGGGCCGTCTTCGTCGCCGGGTTCACGCCCCTGCCCTACAAGCTCTTCACCATCGCCTCCGGGGTCTTCAAGCTGTCCACCCCGACCGTGATCTTCGCTTCCGCTCTCGGTCGCGGCGGGCGGTTCTTCCTCGAGGCGGCCCTGGTCGTCGCTTTCGGCCGTCAGGGACCGAGCCTGATCAGCCACTACATAGGGCCGATCACCGGCGGGCTGGCGGCCCTGGTCGTCGCGGCCTGGCTTCTGGGCCGGAAGACCGCCTACCGGCGGCGCCTGACCGACTGGGGCAGCCGCCTTTTGGCGCGGGCCCAGGCCATCTCCGGCCTCCGGCTCGGGCGTCTCGGCGACCTTGGCTCCTATCTGATCATCGCCTTGAGCCTGGCGGGGTCTTTCGCTCTGGTCCTGACCAACCTGATCGCCAACCTTCTTGCAAAGCAACTCCAGCCTTTCGACACCGCCGTGGCCGGGGTGATCGACTCTCTTCGCGGTCCGGCCGCGACCGCGGTGACGAACGCGGCCACCTACCTCGGCTCATTGTGGCTCCTGGTTCCGGTGGGCTTGGTCGCCGCCGCCGCTATCTATCGCCGACGCCGCCGCTGGGCCGAGGGGTGGGCCCTTCTGGTCTCCTGGTGGGGAGCGTGGGTCCTGAGCGAGCTTCTCAAGGACGCCTTCGAGCGCCCCCGCCCGGCGGGCACGGTCCTGGCCCACGCCGGCGACTTCAGCTTCCCGTGCGGCGAGACAATGGTGGCCTCCGCTTTCTATGGTGTCCTGGCCTACGTGCTGTGGACGGTCGGGGGCAAGGTGAAGCGCCGTGGAACCCCGGGCGTCACGGGTTCAGACGGAATGTCGGGGCGAGGCGCCCTCTGGGGTCCCCTGGCCGGGGCCGCCTCCCTGGGGGCCATGGTGACCCTGGCCACGAGCCGCGTCTACCTTGGCGTCCACTACCCCAGCGACGTCGCCGCCGGCCTGGCCTTCGGCGGTCTTTGGGCCCTGGCCTGCATCTCGTGGCTCAGGGTCCTCGACGCCAGCGAGCGGCGCGTGGGCGGGGTCGGCGGCGACCTAGGTCTCCGACCCCTCTAGCGGCAGGCTTGTCCCCGGTTGCGACGAAACCCCTGCTACGGTCGCCTCCCTTCCCCAGCCCAGAAGGTCCTGCCATACCCAGCGGAGGGCCTAGCCGGGCCAATGACTCCGGCCGGAGCCGCTACGCCACCGATCTGAAGCGGATCGTCGTTTCCGGGATGTGAAGATCGACCCCGAGCGGGATCTGGCTCACCTGGCCTACACCGGCGGCACCCGCGGGTTGTCCAAGGGTGTCATGCTGACCCACAAGGCGGTCGTGACGAACACCCTTCAGTTCGCCCACTGGGCGTCGGGAGGGTGGCCGGTCCTCGGTGACGACGGTCTTCTCTCCATCGGAGGTCGCTCGGACGAAGGGGGCGAGCCGGATCCCGCCGCGACCGCGGCCGGCGGCTCGCCGGCTAACGGCTGAGCGACGCTCACCCAGCGCATGTGTCGACAGGTTCCGCCACAGGGGCGGCTCCGGCGCCTGGCCCGAAATCCGTCGGCGTCTCGCCAGTCTCCGTCTGCCTGTGTCTCCCGATTCCAGCCTCAGCCAATCCTCGGCCGTTAACCGCTCAGGGTGTCGAAGGCGAGAATGTTCCGTCGGCACTTTTCCTGCCGTCCCTTACCCGTTGTGACAAAGCCCCAGCCGCCGCGACAGTTAGGATGAAGGAGTCACAACGCGGCGGTCTTCACGGGCCCTCTCGCGGAGCAAAGCACGGCGGGAGTGACACCTGTTGAGCTCTAGAAGCGGAGTCAGTGCTTGGCGCGGTCCGGCGGCGCGGTCCCCGCGAAATGGGGATCGGAGAAACCACGGAGATCCCTCGGACTACCGGGTCCGTCCCCGGGAGTCCCGGCGCGAAGGGACGGTGTCCGGTCCGCCCGGCGGTCGCGCCCACGCGGGCGCGACCGCCGGGCTGGAGCTTCTCCGCGGGGCCTTGTCCCTGGAGGCCATGCCCCTCAACCTGCTCGCTCTCCTCATCGGCCGGGCTACGGTTCTTCAGGCCATCTCTCCCTTTGGGTTGGCCCTGTTTGCGGCGGTCCTGGTCCTGGCGCCCCGGCGGGGGGTTGGAGTCGCTCTTTCGGCCGCGGCCGGGATTCTTTCGACCGGGGCGGTCGATGGCTGCCTCGAGTTCGCCGTCGCGGCGGCCGGGCTGGGCCTACTTCTCCTGGCCTTCGACCGTCAGAGCCGGGCCCGGGGCACCCTGACCCTGGCCGCCCTGGCCTTCACCGTCACCCTGGGCGTGGGAGTGGCCAAGGCCATCCTGATTGACCCAACCCCGTATCGCTTCCTTATGGCCTTCTTCGGAGGGCTTCTAACCTTTGTTCTCACTCTTGTTTACCTGACGGCCCTTCCCCCGCTTCTATCCGCGCGACGCCCCCTGGCTCTCGGCGCCGAGCAGGCCATCGCCGTGGCCATTGCCGTGGCCACGGCGATGGCCGGGTTGTCGGGAGTAGGCTACGCCGGTCTTCGAGCCACGGGAGTCGCCGGCGGTCTCCTCGTTCTTGTGGCGGCCGCCGTCGCCGGGGGTGGAGTGGGAGCGGCCGTGGGCACCGTCTCCGGAGTGGTCATCGCCCTTTGCGGCGCGGGTGGGCTCTCAAGCGTGGGACTCGGGGCCTTGGCGGGGTTCCTGGCCGGGAGTTTCCGCGATTTTGGCAAGCTAGGAATCGCCGCCGGCGCTGTTTTTGGAACCCTACTCCTCTCACCGCTCATTGAGGAGGCCCATTTCCTCCAGGGCGTGATCTTGGAGTCGACTCTGGCCGCCGGACTCTTCCTGATCATACCGGAGCGGATTCTGGCGCCCCTCAAGGATGCGCTTCGGGCCACGGCCCCGGGCGGCTCCTCCACCGCGGTGGCCTCGGCCCACGAACACGCCGGAAAACGGCTCGTGGACCTCAGTCTCGTCTTTGGCCAACTGGCCGCCACTCTCAAGGAACTGTCGGCCACCGCGCCGGGCGGTCCGGCGCCGACAACCACTTCGACCACGGCGTCCCCGCAAGACGAACTCGTCGCGCCGGCTCAGCCCCTGGCCGAGGGGCTGGCCCAGGCCGCCTGCCGCGTCTGTCAGACTTGCCGGCTATTCCGAACCTGCTGGAAGGGCGACCTCGACCGCACCCGGGCCACGCTATCGGGGCTGCTCGAGATGACCGCCGAGTGTGGCCAGCTTGAGAGCCAGGACGTCCCGACGTCGATACGGCGCCGCTGCGTACACCTGGGGGAGTTGGTCACGACTATGAACTTCCTGCATGAGATCGCCGCCCTGAATCGCCACTGGCGAAAGAAGCTCGACGACAGCCGGGGCGTGGTCTGCCATCAGCTCGACGGTCTGGCTCAGATTCTTCGCCAGCTCGGCGAAGGTCTTACCACCGAGGCGGCCTCTGATACCCAGGCTGTGGAAAGTCTCGTCCAGGAACTCGACCAGGCCGGCTTCGGCGTACGGGAGGTATCGGCCAGCCGCGTGCCCGACGGCCAGGCCGAATTCCATATAACGGCGGAGACCTGCGACACCGGCGATGCCTGCCGGGCCGTCGCCTTGCCCGTGGCCTCGGCCCTGGCCGGCGAGGCCTTAATCATCACCGACCTCTGCTGCGGTCTGGCCGCCGGCCGGGACGAGTGTTCCTTCCGCCTGACCGTCCCGCGGCAGTTTGACTACAAGATGGGCGTGACCCAGGCCCGCAAGTCGCCGACCGGGGTATCCGGGGACTCCTACATGATCCGGGAACTGCCCGGTAACCGCCTGGCGGCGGTCCTCTCCGACGGCACGGGCGCCGGCCCTCGAGCGGCCGAAGAGAGCCGCACCACCATCAAGATGCTCGAGGAACTCCTGCGCCTCGGCTTCAACACCGAGATGGCCGTGCGGACAATCAACTCCATGTTGCTCCTGCGCTCGGTCCACGAGCGCTTTGCCACCTTAGACTTGCTCACGGTTGACCTTCACGACGGGCAGGCGCGCTTTGTCAAGGTCGGCGCTCCTCCGAGTTTCGTCCGCCGGGGGCGCGAAGTGAGCGTGGTTCACTCGGCCAACCTGCCCCTGGGTGTCTTGGCCGAGGTCAGCGCGCAGGGCCACATTGTGCCTTTGCGCCCGGGTGACCTGGTCGTCCTGACCACCGACGGGCTCTTCGCCGGTTCCGGTCCGGAGGATAGCTGGATTACCGGCTTCCTGAGGGACATGGGTGAAGCCGGTCCGCAGGAGGTTACCGACGCCCTCGTCGAGGCGGCGGTGTCTCTCAGTGCGAGCCGTCTTCCCGCCGTGGCCGGAGGTGTGCCCGGCTTCTCGGGCTACCGCCTTCTCCGCGACGACGTGACGGTGATTGCGCTAAGGTTGAGTCCCCCGGAAGGGGTCTAGGGCCAAGAGAGCCTGGCCGCAGGGGACATTGTTTCCTCCCCCAACTCACGGGGTGCGCCAAAACCTGGGCGCACCCCCTCTTTTTTTGGTTTTCCGCCGGGCGGGCTATGCCATAATGGACCTAGTGACGAAAAAGTCTTCGGGGACGGAAAATCGAGTGCAAAATACGAAAGGCCAAGATCGGGAACCGCTCGCCGGTCGGGTGATGGACCAGGCTCGCAGCCAGGGCCTCATCCGGCGGGGCGATCGCATCCTCGCCGCCGTCTCGGGCGGTGCGGATTCCCTAGCCCTCCTGCACATCCTCTGGTCAATTAAGCGCGACCTGGGCTTCGAGTTGGCCGTGGCCTCCCTGGATCACGGTTGGCGCGGGGCAGCGGGAGCCGCCGACGTGGCCTACGTCGAGGAGGAGGCCCGTCGGCTCGGCCTGGCCTTCCACTGCGGGAGCGTGGATCCGCCCGCGGCCCCGGACCCATCGGCCGCCCCGGAGCCGGCCCCCGGGCATGGCCGCTCGCCCGAAGAGGCTGCCCGGGTGGCCCGCTACGCCTTTCTCGGGCGCGTGGCCCGGGCCTGGGGTGAAGGACCCACTGGCCCGGTTCGCCTAGCCACGGGCCACACCTCCGACGACCAGGCCGAGACCGTTCTGATGCGGATCATCGAGGGCACCGGCCTCGACGGCCTAGCCGGCATGCCGGCCAGCCGCGCGGAGGAGGGGTGGATTCTCATCCGGCCGCTCCTCGGCGTGACGCGGGCCGAGACCCTCGCCTACTGCGGCCGCCGGGGTCTGGCGCCCCGCGACGACCCGACAAACGAAGACCCGCGTTTCCGCCGCGGGTTAGTCAGAATGCGCATCCTGCCGATCCTGCGCGAGTACAACCCGCGTGTGGACGAAGCCTTGATCCGCCTGGCCCACCTGGCTCGCGCGGCTCGCGAAGAGCTTGGTGAACGCGGCGATGAGAGCCGCCTAGGGAACCTGGTCCGCCGGGGCCACTTGCGGGACCGGCAGCACCCGGAAAGGCCGGGCGAGTTCCCGAGTGCGCCGGAGGGCGCCGGCTTGCCCGAGGGCGAACTTCCTTTCGCCGGGCTCGAGGTGGAGACCGACCGGATCGTCTTCGTGGCCAGGAGCGATTTCGCCGCTCTCGGTGAGAGCGAGCGGACGCGCCTGATCCGGCTGGCCGTCGGCGACCTGGCCGGCGATACCGTCTTGCGCGACCTGGGCTACGAGGGCGCTCGCCGGGCCTCGCGGGCGGGGGACCTGAGCGTGGGCGGTCGCGTCGACCTGCCCGGACGGGTGGTCATGGAGGCCGGCTATCGGCATGTCTTTTTTGCCCGGACCACCGGCCCAGCCACCCGGGCCAGACCCGGCGATCCGTCGCCTCCGGTTTTGGCCCGCCTCAGCCTCCCCGGTCAAACGGCGGTGACCGAACTTGACTGGGTCTTTGACCTAGAGAAGGTAGACGTCGCCGCCGGCCGAAGCCCGTGCGGCCCCGGCGATCCCGGCCACCCCGGCGATCCCGGCCACCCCGGCGGCCCCGGCGATCCCGGCCGCTCGCGAGACCGGTCGGTGGTGGAGCTCGATCTGGCCAAGGTGGAACTCCCCCTGGCCGTGCGAACCAGACGCGACGGGGATGTCTTCCACCCGGCGGGGTTGGGTGAGCCCGGGGTCGGCCTCGGCAAGAAGCTGAAGGAATTCTTCATCTCGGTCAAGCTACCGAGAGGCGAGCGGGACCACCGGCCTCTCGTGGTCGATCGGCTGGACCGCATCGTCTGGGTCGTGGGCCTACGGGCGGACGAGCGTTTCGTCGTCTCCGCGGAGACTCGGGTCGGTCTGCGCGTGTCGGCCGAACGCCCAGCCGGAGTGGAGAAGGGCCCGGCCCGGCCTCCAATGACCCTCTAGCTGGGCAGGCGTAGCAGGTTCGACCGGGGCCCCGTGTTGTTGCCCGGAAAGCCTGTGTGATAGAATACCCGTGTTGTTGTGAGGTTGGGGCGGCAGCAGCCGGGCCGCCCGTTTTGAGTCCCGCAATGGCCGTCAAGACGAGAGGAGGGGGCCAATTGAACCGTACTCTAAGGAGTATTACGTTCTGGCTCCTGCTCATTCTTATTGCCGTATCCCTGGTGAACTTGCTGGAGACGAACCGGACCACCCCGGTCGCCCTGACCTACTCTGAGTTTGTCCAGAAGGTGGACAGCGGGGAGATCGAGGAAGTCACGATAATTGAGGGACAGGTCACCGGGAAGCTCGCCGACGGACGCCAGTTCACCTGCATTATCCCGCAAGACCCAACTCTCTACGAGAAGATGCGGCTGTCCGGGGTCAAGATGACCTTTGACGTCCCACCGCAACCGTCGCTCTTGGCTACCCTGCTCACGACCCTCGGACCGGTCATCCTGATCATCGTGGCTTTCTTCTTCATAATGCAGCAGACCCAGGGTGGCGGCAGCAAGGTCATGCAGTTCGGCAAGAGCCGGGCCAAGCTGCACGCCCCGGAGGATCGTCGCAAGGTTACCTTCGACGATGTCGCCGGCGCGGAAGAGGTTAAGGAAGAGATGCAGGAGATCGTCGACTACCTCAAACACCCCAAGCGCTACGCCGAGATGGGCGCCCGGGTGCCGAAGGGCGTCCTGCTCATGGGCGCTCCCGGCACAGGCAAGACCTGGGTGGCCCGGGCCGTGGCCGGGGAGGCCGGCGTGCCCTTTTTCAGCATCAGCGGCTCCGACTTCGTGGAGATGTTCGTTGGCGTGGGCGCTTCGCGCGTCCGCGACCTTTTTGAGCAGGCCAAGAAGAGCTCCCCGTGCATCGTCTTCATCGACGAGATCGACGCGGTCGGCCGCCAGCGCGGCGCCGGCTACGGAGGCGGGCACGACGAACGCGAGCAAACCCTGAACCAACTCCTGGTCGAGATGGACGGCTTCGGGGCCAACGAGGGCATCATCGTCATGGCCGCCACCAACCGCCCCGACATCCTCGATCCGGCTCTCTTGCGTCCGGGCCGGTTTGACCGCCAGATCACCATTGACAAGCCCGACATCAAGGAACGCGTCGAGGTTCTCCGGGTTCACGCACGAGGGAAGCCGCTTAACCCCGCCGTTGACCTTGAGGTTCTCGCCCGGCGCACTCCGGGTTTCACTCCGGCCGATCTTGAGAACGTCATGAATGAAGGGGCCCTCCTGGCCGCGCGCAGGCGCCACAAGAAGGTAGGCATGGACGATCTCGAGGAAGCCATCGACCGGGTCATCGCCGGACCCGAGAAGAAGGCCCGCGTTCTCTCCCCCGGAGAGAAGCGCATCGTGGCCTTCCACGAGGCCGCGCACGCCATCGTCTCCCGGCTTGTGCCCCACGGCGATCCGGTCCACAAGGTCTCCGTCCTGCCGCGCGGCGCCGCCCTTGGCTACACCCTGCCGCTGCCCATGGAAGACCGCCACCTGATCACCAAGGCCGAGCTCCTGGCCCGGGTGGCCGGACTCCTGGCCGGCCGCGCCGCCGAGGAGATAGTTTTCGACGAGGCCTCTACCGGCGCCCATGATGACCTTGAGAAGGCCACCCGCTTGGTCCGTCGGATGGTCACCGAGTTCGGTATGAGCGAGCTAGGACCGCTCACTTTCGGAAACCGCCTCGAATCGCCGTTCCTCGGGCGCGATCTTGGCCACGAGCGCGACTACAGCGAGGAAGTCGCCGCCGAGATCGACAAGGCGGTGCGGCACACCGTCCATGCCAGCTACGCCCAGGCCAAGAGCATCCTGTCCGACCACCGCGAGGCCCTCGATTGCGTCGCCCAGGCCCTTCTGGAGAGGGAAGTTCTCGACGGTCCCGAACTGGAGCGGGTCCTCGTGGCCGCCGGCGTTGTCCTGCCCTCGCTGGTCAGGTCCGGGGCGGCAGGCGCCGGTTTCGGGGTGGATCTTCCGACCGACTCCGGCCAGAGCCCCGCGGGCGAAGCGAGCGGAACCCCCGGTCCGGCCAAGAAGTCGGCCGGCAAGCGGCTTTCGCCCAAAGAAGCGCTTTCTCCCTGAACCAGGGGACGAAGCGCAATCTACCGGCGGCGGTGACCCTCCTCGCCCGCCTCCTGTGGGTCCGTCTGCGAAGGGCCAGATCGATGCCTGCCCATGTCCGCCACGTTCTCTCCACTCTGCGGACCCACGGCTTCGAGGCCTACGCCGTTGGCGGGGCGATCCGGGATGTCCTGGTCGGGCGACGCCCCGAGGACTGGGACGTGACCACCTCGGCCGAGCCCCGCTATGTCCTCAGCGTCTTCCCGCGGGCGGCGCCCACGGGACTGCGGCACGGCACGGTCACCGTCTTTTGCGGGCGAGGGAACGGCGGCGGCCTCGGGCGAGGGAACGGCGGCGGCCTCGGGCGAGGGAACGGCGGCGGGCGGGAGAACGGCCGCCAGGGACGGGCCTTGGCCGTGGAGGTGACCACCTACCGGGTCGAAGGAACCTACTCGGACCTGCGGCGTCCGGACAGCGTTCGTTTCACCTCGTCTCTCCGCGAGGATCTGGCCCGCCGCGACTTCACCGTGAACGCCCTAGCCCTGGGTCTTGGGGGCACGGTGACCGACCCCTACGGGGGCCTCGGCGACATCACCCGGCGAGTGATCCGCTGCGTCGGCGACCCCGAGGAGCGCTTCTCGGAAGACGCTCTGCGGATGATGCGGGCCGTCAGACTGGCCGCCGAACTCGGCTTTACTCTCGACCCGGCCACGGCCAAAGCCATTGAGAAGCACGCCGGCCTACTCGGCCGGATCGCCGTCGAGCGCGTGCGAGACGAGTTGGATCGCTGTCTTTTGGGCCCGGCCCCCTGGCGGGCTCTTGAACTCCTGCGGACTCTCGGACTGCTCGAGCCGGTCCTCCCCGAACTCCTGGAGGGCGTCGGCTTCGAGCAAAACGAGCACCACGCCTACACGGTCTGGGACCACACCCTCATCGCTCTAGGCAATGTGCCGCCGGTCCTCGGTCTTCGCCTGGCCGCCCTCCTTCACGACGTGGCCAAGCCCCGCACTCTGAGCATCGAGGACGGCCGCCGGCATTTCTACAACCACGAGAAAGCCGGCGCGGAGATGGCCCAGGCGATTCTCATTCGCTTGCGCTACGACCGAGCCACCATCGTCCGCGTAGCCCATCTCATCCGCAGCCACATGGCCCTTCACTGGCAGCCCGATATGAAGGACGCCGCAGTGCGCCGCCTCATCAACCGGGTGGGGCCGGAGAACATCTCCGACCTCCTCTACCTCAGGCGGGCCGACCGGGCGGCGTCGGGAACCAAGGAGGGTCCTGTCGGTCTGGGCACGGCCGCTCTCCTCGTCCGCATCGAGAGGCTGATGAAGGAAGACCAGGCTTTCACAGTGGCCGACCTGGCCATCGACGGTGCCGATGTTATGCGCGTGGGCAAGGTTCCGCCCGGGCCGCAGGTCGGGCTCATCCTCCGACGCCTGCTAGAAGAGGTATTGGAGGACCCCAGCTTGAATGAGAGCTCTCGTCTGGAAGCCCGCGTTCGCGAGATCGTCCGCCCGGGGCTACCTCCCAAGAGCGGCCGCTGACCGGGAAACGAGAGGGAACCTTTTGGCCTACATCCTCGAATACGCCACCTTCGTCAAAGGTTTCTCCCGGACGGCCAAGTTCTACCTCTTGTCCTCGGGCCTAACCGCCCTGGCTCAGGGTGTGGCCGGAGTGGTCATGAACCTCTACCTGGTGCGAATGGGTCTGGGAGAGTCGTTTCTCGGCGCCCTGGCCTCCTACTCCTCCCTGGCCGGGGCGATCTTCGCCCTGCCGGCTGGCCGGGCCAGCGACCGTTACGGACGGCGCCTGGCCCTCCTAGCCTCGGGCGTCGTCGGTGTCGCCGCGACCTTGGCCCAGGTCATTCGACCCATCCCGGAAGTGCTGATTCCCGCGACGTTCATCGCCGGGGCGGCCTTCACCGTGACCATGGTCACCGGCGGGCCGCTCCTGGTCGAAGCCAGCGGCGACCGGGAGCGAACACATCTCTTTGGGTTTCAGTCGGCCCTGGTCCTGGGCCTGATGGTCGTCGGCAGTTCGGTCGGGGGCTATCTACCCAAGGTCTTCGGGGCTCTCTACGCCGTGGACGCCGGTTCGGTGGTCTCTCTCCGGGCCACGCTTTACGCCGGGCTCGCCCTCTACCTCCTGTCCCTGATCCCGCTGCTCTCGATGCGCGAGGAACCGCGGGCCGCGGAGGCGACCTCGACCGGGGAGCCGCCAGGGGTAGGCGCCGGGGTGATGAGCATCGCCCCGCGCGGCCGGGCTTCGTCCTGGCTCCGCCTCAGCAACCCCGACCTGGTCAGAAAGCTCCTCCTGCCGCAGGCTCTGGTCTCTCTAGGAGCCGGCCTGATCGTGCCCCTGCAGAACGTTTTCATGGACCGCTATCTTAGGGCTAGTCCGGTCCAGATCGGGATTGTCTTCGGTCTTACCGCGGCCGTCACCGGCATCGGTTCCCTGGCCGCGCCCCTCATGGCCCGCCGCCTCGGCAAGATCCGAGCCGTCACCGCCTGCCAACTCGCCTCGCTGCCGTTTATGGCCATGATGGGCCTCAGTCCGCGCTTCTGGGTCTACTCGGCGGCCTCGCTGGTCCGCAGTTCGCTCATGAACCTGGCCAGCCCGCTCATCACGAGCTTCTGTCTGGAGGTCGTGAGCAGTCGAGAACGGGCCACGGTCAGCAGCCTGATCAACATGTTCTGGAGTCTGGGCTGGGCCATCTCGGCCTGGGCCGGCGGTTGGGTCATGCAGCACGTGTCCTACACCTTGCCCTACGGACTCGCGCTGGTCTTCTACGCGCCGAGCATCCTCCTCTTCTACCACTACTTCAAGGGCTACGAAGCGAGCATCCGCTCCCGAGGCGACACCAGCCGACTTTCTGTTTAGCTTCGACAGCTTCTGAGCCGGTTCGCAGGAGAGTTCTCGGACGTGGGGGAATAATAGGACAACTCACCAGAACTAACCAGGGGGGATCGAGGGTGGCCCTCGGTGGCGCCGAACTCAGGCAGGTCTTCGAGTGGCAAAACCCGTTTCAGGCGACCGAGAGTGCGCCACGGGCTACTATTCTGGCCGCCAACGCGAACTTCCCGGTCGAGATCCAGGTGCGGGCCTTTTGCCTGGCCGCGGCCGACGGGCCGGGCTCGCCTCTGATCATCCAGTTTTCCCACGGGGCCCTGAAGATCATCGGTGGTCAGGGCAGTGTCCCGGTCGTTTCGGGGGCCCGCCTGTCCCGCTTTGTTTTGGAGCAGGCCCTGCGGGAGAGCGGGGCCTCCCACGTGGCCTCGGCCCTCGACCACTTCAAGGTTCCGCCCTACCCGGGCGATGGCCGCGAGGGCGGCTCACGAGCGGTCCGAGTTGCCCGGGCCAACGTTGACGACGCCCGCGAGGCGGCCCGCGATCTTCTCGGAGAGCTTGCCTCCTCGGAACTCGACGCCTACTCCAGCTATCTTTCCTCGCCGGCTTACGCCGACTTTAAGCGGGAATTCGCGGCCACGGTCCTGACTCTCGACCCAGCCTGGGCCATGATCGACACCGAGCGTCTTCCGCCGATCCTTGACTACGCTCTCACGCGTGACCTGATCGACTTCACTCGCCGGGAACTCGGCTTCGGGGAGATGATGTTGGAGGCGGAGTACGGGGCGACAGGTCTGGCGGGGAAGGACCGGCCCTACGAGCCCCTTCGCGGCGACGAGTTGGCCCGCTTCGCGGACGAGGTGGCCTCCTTTGTGGCCTACACGGGCGCCGACGGCATCGCCTACCCGATCGGCATGGAGCACGGCGCTCCGACCGGGGACCGGCACGAGCCCGATATCGAGCGTCTGTCCGCCGTCCAGACGCGCATCCTTCAGGTCGCCGGACGCTATGTCCCGTTCGCTCAGCACGGGGGGACCGGGGCGGCTCGTCTGGCTCTGGGCCTGGTCGGCAAGAACAATGTCAACACGCACTTTCTGGTCGCCGCCGCCAACCGCATTACCGACCGGACTTTGGCCGATGTGGGTCGGATCCGGGCGGGGGTCAAGGATGCCTGCGGGACCGGTCTCTATACGGGGGCCGAGGAGGCCGTTCGGGAAGCCACGGTCCAGAAACTTAAGGAGACGGGCACGTTTGGCGCCGCCATCCGGCTGGCGGCCTTCGTCAAACAACGAACTGGGGTGGACTAATTTTGCGGCAAACCGCGACTTGTGCAGGATTGTCTCACACTTTCTGCCAATTTTGGAGTCCACCCACAAGGAAAAGACAATTGGACGCCTAAAGACTATGGCCGTGAATTGGCTTTCAAGCCCAGGGAGGGGATGCGATGTCAGCGGCGGAGACCACGCCCCAGCGCGGACCGAGCATCACCTTCCGGCTCGTTCTCTCCAGGCGGGACTACTTCCGCGTCTGGCTCTCCCAAGGCATTTCTTGCATAGGCGACCGCCTGACCCAGGTGGCCCTGTTTATCTACATCGTGCAGATCGCCAATGGCTCGGCCACGGCCATCGGCCTGTCGATGATCGCTCAATCCGCGCCGGTGGTTATCCTCGGTCTCGTGGCCGGGGTTTTCATAGACCGGTGGGACAAGCGGAAGACCATGGTCATCTGCGATCTCCTTCGGGCCGGAATCATCGTCACCGCGCCTTTCACCGACAACCCGTTGATCATCTACCTCATCGCCTTTCTCATGTCGGCGGTGACGAGCGTCTTCGGTCCGGCCCTCCAGGCCGCGACGCCTGAACTTCTCGACGACCGGCGCGAGATTCTCGTGGCCAACTCCCTGATGTACTCGACCAAGTTCTTCACCGACATCCTCGGCTTCTCCGTGGCTGCCGCTGTCGTGGCCATCACGGGGGTCAAGGTCGCCTTCCTCATCGACTCGGCCAGCTTCGTTGTTTCGGCCCTGCTCATCATGGGGGTAAGGCGGCGATTGGGGGCCGCGAAACCGAAGCCGGTCACTCTGGCCGGCGTCTGGAACGACTTCGTCGCCGGCTTCCGTTACCATCGCCAGAACGTGGTTGTTTTCTCTCTGCTCATCTCGTTCAGTCTGGGCGTCCTGGCCATGGGCGGGATCAACGCCATGCTCCTCCTGGCCGTGCAGAGAGTCCTCGAGGTGGAGATGTACTGGTGGAGCATTTTCCTGGCCGTCCAGGCCGTGGCCATGTTCGCCACCGCCGCGATCATCGGAGGATGGGGCCACAAGGCGCCCAGGGCCCACTTGATCCTTCTGGGCTTTCTTGGCGTCGGTCTATCGGCCATCGGCCTGGCCGTGACCCGGACCCTGCCGTTGGCCTTCGTCCTCTACGCCGTGATGGGAGCGGCCAACGCGGCCTTCTTGATCCCGTCCATAGCCTGGCTTCAGGAGGTCGTGCCCTTCGAGTACCGGGGACGTGTCTTCAGCCTGCGGGGAATGGTGCTCAACCTGGCCGCCATCATCTCCTACGCCGCTACCGGCGTGCTCGGCGACGCGATCGGCGTGGTGTCGGTCTTGTCGGGAGTGGGCGCCGCCCTTTGCCTGACGACCCTGATCAGCGCGTTCCTGCCGGGCTTCCGCGAGACCCTCATCCCAGGCCGGCCGGTTCCGCCGGTCGAGAAGACGGCCTAGGTCGCCCGAAGCGGAAGGCGATCCAGGCCTTCGCAAAGCGGCCGACTCATGTTGGTCCCCGCGCGCCGAAGGATTGCCCCCCTGAAGTCCGAAAAGACATCCGACGGCTCTTTTGAACGGACGTCCGACGGCTCCTTTGAACGGAGATGAAGCCACGTGACCTCCCGACCTCGCGCGGCCCCCGTACCCGACCTGGCCCGCGACGCCCGCAAGGAAGTCGAGTCCTTGGCCCCCGCCCTGATTGAGCTGAGTCACAAGATTCACGCAAACCCCGAATTGGGTCTCCAGGAGGAAAAGGCGGCGGCCTGGTGCGTGGAGCTCCTCCGGGCCCACGGCTTTTCCGTGGAGGCGCCGGTGGCTGGGATGGCCACCGCCTTCCGGGCCAGGCGAGGCTCGGGCCGGCCGGTCATCGCCTTCCTGGCCGAGTATGACGCCCTGCCCGGCGTGGGCCACGGCTGCGGCCACAACATTATTGCCGCCTCGGCCCTGGGGGCGGGGATCGCCCTGGCCAGGGCGTTGGAGGCCGCCCAAGCGGGTGGCACGCGGACGGAGGCCGGGACGCCGCTGGGCACCATCATTGTCGACGGCACTCCGGCCGAGGAGACCGTGGGCGGCAAGATCGCCATGGTCGACGCGGGGCTCTACGAGGACGTGGACCTCGTGATTTCCATGCACCCGGACACGCGCAACACCGTCGGAGGCACCTGCTTGGCGGTCAAGACCGTGATCTTCTCCTTCCACGGTAAGGCGGCCCATGCGGCGGCCGAGCCCGAGCGGGGCGTGAACGCCCTCGACGCCGTCATCCAGACTTTCAACAACGTGAACGCCTTGCGGCAGCACTGCCGGCCGGACGCGCGCATCCACGGCATCGTCAGCCACGGCGGGCGGGCCTCCAACGTTGTCCCCGACTTCGCCCAGGCCGAGTTCTCCGTGCGGGCCGCGGACATGAAGTACTTCCGCGAGGTCCTCGAGAAAGTGCGCAACTGCGCCAGGGCCGCGGCCCTGGCCATGGGGGCCAGGCTGGAGATAACCGAGGAACCGACCTTCGAGCCGGTCAAGGAAAACCGGGCCCTGGGCCGTCAGGTTCTGGAGATCCTGGCCGAGATGGGGCTGCCGGGCGAGCACTCCGCCGGGAAGTGCCAACCGGCCTCGACCGACTTCGGCAACGTGAGCCAGGTGGTTCCGGCCGTGGCCGTGTCGATCAAGACCGCCTCCCTGGGCACCGTTTCCCACCACCTCGATTTCGCCGCCGCGGCGGCCTCGACCGAGGGCGACGCCTGCATTCTGACCGCGGTCAAGGTTATGGCCAGCCTCGGGGCCAGGGCGGTGCAGGAGGCGGAGGTTCTGAGGGAGGCGTGGGAGGAGTTCAGGGGGTAGGGAGAGGGGCGAGGATGCAGGGCGGGGTGCGGCGTGAGCGAGGGCAGAACTGCCACTGGGGCGCCGGGGGCCGAGAGCGGCGGCCAGGGTGGCTTCGTAGCGGTGAAGCAGTTCGGTTAGACCTGGCATTGGATGGCCACCGGGAGGCACGGGATGGGTCAGCGTTCGGGGTAGGGGCTGGCGAATCCTGCCATAAGGGCGCGGGCAAACACGGGGGAAGGCTGGGGGAGCGAGACTGGAGGGAATACTGACCTCCGGACGGAGCCGGGGAGAGCCGCGAAAGCTAGCTCCCTTGAGACCTGCTCTGAGAGACCTGCTCCGGGCCCCAGGAGGCCGAACGCACACGACTCGCATCGAAGCCACCGCCCTACCCGGCCAGCCCGTCGGGGTCCACGACTTGGCGGACGGCGCCACCCTCTACGTTCTGCCGGCGCCGCGCTTCCGAACCACCCACCTTCTCCTGGCCTTTCGCCAGACCCTCAGCGAGGACACGGTCACTTCCGGGGCCCTTCTCCCGCGCGTCCTGCGCCGGGGCACCCGGCGGTGGCCAAACCGTCCATCTCTCGACGGCCACCTCGAGGACCTCTACGGGGCCTCCCTTCGCACCGACGCGACCAAGACGGGTGACCAGCAGGTGATCGAAGCCGCCTTCTCCTGCCCCGTGCCGGAGAGCCTGGCGGCGATGGGCGCCGGCCAGGGAGCGGCGCTTCTGACCGAACTATTCTCGGACCCCGCTCCGCCCGGGCCAACCCGCGGAACTGGGGACGGTCTTTCCCCCGTCTACGTCTCCGAAGAGAAGGACGCTCTGGCCCGAGACCAGGCCGCCATCAGCGACGATCGGATGTCTTACGCCCACTACCGCTGCCTGGCCGAGATGTGCCGGGGTGAGCCGAGCGCCCTGCACTCCCTGGGGCGGAGCGCGGACCTCGACGGTATCGACCCCGCCAGCCTCGACGAGTTCCGCCGCCGTCTCCTGGCCACAGCCCCGCTGACGGCCTACCTCGCCGGCCCGGTGGATGACCGGGTCCGGACCCAAGTAGCCGAGAGCCTGGAGTCCGGGCTGGCCCGCTGGACAGAAACGGCCGTAGCGGCGGGGAAGCCCGGGTCCCCCTGCTCCATCGTCCCTGCCCCCCGTTCCATCGCCCCCTCCGCCGTCCACCCCCGCCCGGACCGGGAGCGGGAAATCATCGAGCCCGCCGACGTGGAACAGGCCCGCCTGGTCATCGGCCTCCAGACCGGAACGGCCCTGGGCCACGACGACTACCCGGCCCAGGTTCTCTACAACGGTCTCCTGGGCGGCTTCGTTCATAGCCGTCTCTTCCGGCGCATCCGCGAGGAGGCCGGCCTGGCCTACTACGCCTGGTCGCGTCTCCTCTCGACCAAAGGCATCATCCTCATCTCCTGCGGCATCCAGGAGGCGGCCTACGGACAAGCCGTCGGCCTCGTCCGCCGGGAGCTGGAGGCTTTGGCCCGGGGGGACTTCACCGAGGCGGAGTTTGAGGCCACCCGCAACTCGGTCCTGGCCGCGGCTAAGGCCAGGCTCGACTCACCCGGCGCTCTCATCTACGGCCATCTCGAACGGGTGGTGGCCGGTCGACCCCCAGGCGAAATCGCTCCCTGGCGCGACCTGGCCAAAGTGACCGCGGGCGAGGTCCGCGAGTTCGCCCGGCGACCGGTGATCGACACAGTCTACCTGCTCGGGAGGGGTGCTAGCCAGATCGGTAGCGGCGTTAGCCGCCAGGGCGAGGCCCCCCGGAGGGCGGACAAGGAGGCGAAACAGCCATGACCTCCGGCGGAAAGCCGGGTGCTCCTGCCGGGACGCCAAAGGTCCTCGCCCCCGAGGACGGAACCCTGGGCGGCGAGGAGCTTCACTTCCGGCGGCTTCCGGGTGGGCTGGAGGCCTGGGTCTGGCGACGGCGCGGTCTCCAAAACCGCCACGCCGTCTTCGCCACCCGCTTCGGGGCCATGGACGCCCGCTTCGAGACCGAGGGGGAGACCCACGAAGTCCCCGACGGCACGGCCCACTTTCTGGAGCACATGGCCTTCGATACGGGCGAGGGCAACGCCCTGAACCTCTTCTCCCGCCTGGGAATCCGTGTCAACGCCTTCACCTCTCACGCCGCGACGGCCTATTTCTTTTCAGGAACCGACAACTTCTGGCCGGCCCTCCGCGAATTGACCAAACTCGTGGTCACGTCCCATCTCACGCCGAAGGGGGTCGAAAAGGAAAGGCGGGTCATTGCCCAGGAGGTCCGGATGTACGAGGACAGCCCGGAGTCGAAGGTGGCCGAGAACCTCCTTCGGGCCCTATACGTGGAGCATCCCGTCCGGCGGAACATCGGCGGCACGGTGGAGTCGGTCATGGGTATCGCGCCGGAAACCCTGCTCCGCTGCCACCGAACCTTCTACCATCCGTCGAACCTGGTCTTCGTCGCCGCCGGGGACCTCGATCCCGAGCGGGTTTTCGCCGCCGTCGCCACCACCCTCGAGGAACTTGGGACCCCGGGACCGGGGGAGGTCCCGGCCTCGACGGCCGCTCCGGTCGCCCCGGTCTTCCGCCGCCTCTTCCCGAACGAGCCACCCCTGCCCGGCCAGGCGGAGGTCTCGGTGAGGCGGCCCGTCCAGCGGCCGTCGTTTCTGGTGGGGTTCAAGGACCCGCGGCCCACCCCGGAGCCGTCCGCCCCGCCGTCCGCCTCGCCGCCTACCCCGCCGTCCCTCGCCCTCTTCCGCCGCGAGGTCGCCCTGAACCTCCTTGTCGACATCGTCTTCGGTTCGACCTCGCCCCTCTACAACGACCTCTACCGCGACGGTCTCATCGACGAGAGCTTCTCCGCCCGCTACGTCTCCGACCTCACTTTCGGCTACGCCGTAGCCGGTGGGGCCACCCGCGACGCCGCCCAAGCCGCCGCCCGTCTCCTAGAAGGGATTTCCGGTCGGCGCCCGAAGGGCATAGCCGAGCCGGACCTCCAGAGGAAGCGCCGCAAGGCTCTCGGCCACTTCGTCGGCCTCGCCGACTCCCTGGAAGGGATGGCCACGCTCTTTCTCACCTGCAGGCTGAAAGGCATCGACCTTCGCTCCTACCCGGACATCCTCGGGGCGATTACTCTCGACGAGGTCAACCAGGCCTTCGCCGAACTCTTCGTCCCGGAACGAGCCTCGGTCTCGATCATCAAGCCGGGGCCAGCGTAGATCGAATAGCCCGGAAGCCCGGGGCGTCCAGAGCCACGGAACCCCATGCCCGGGGCAGCCGCGGACCCAGAAAGGTGTGATCCATTTGCCTGATGCTCCCGCCACGACCAAGAAAGTCCTGCGTCCGGCCACTTATCTCTACCCCCTGCCGGCAGTCCTGGTGAGTTCGGCCGGCGAGGTGGACGGCAAGAGAAGAGAGAACCTTGTCACCCTGGCCTGGTCGGGCATCGCCTGCAGCGAACCGCCCATGATCAGCATTGCCGTGCGGCCGAGCCGCTTCTCGCATGGGCTCATCGCCTCGTCGGGGGAGTTTGTCGTCAACGTGCCCTCGGCCGCGCAGAGCCGGGCCGTGGACCTCTGCGGAAACGTCTCCGGCAAGGACACCGACAAGTGGGCCCTGGCCGGCCTCACGCCCGCCCCGGCGAAGGTGGTGGGGGCCCCCATCGTGGCCGAGTGCCCGGTGGCTTTGGAGTGTCGCTTGCGCCACACCTACCGCGCCGGAAGCCACGATCTCTTCATTGGGGAAATCGTGGCTGTGCAGGCCAGCGAGGAAGTTGTCGACGCCAACGGCAAGATCGACGTCACCCGCGTCGACCCGCTCTGCTACGGCAGCGGCCTTTACTGGCGCCTGGACTTTGGTCAGAACCTGGGCGAGAGCGGCTTCAGCCTGAAGTAGGCGGGGCGAGTGGGAGGTTTCGCGTATGCCGGAAGCGATCGTCATCGATGGGCGCCATCTGAACCTTGACAACCTGGTAGCCGTGGCTCGCCGGGCCCTGCCCGTGTCCCTGGACCCCGAGGCCCGGGTTCGCGTCGAGGTCGCCCGGCGCGTTGTCGATCAGGCCCTGGCCGGCGGGAATGTTGTCTACGGCGTGACGACCGGTTTCGGTCGCTTCAGCGACGTCGTCCTGCCGGCCGGTGAAGCGCAGACCTTGCAGAGAAACCTCATTTTGAGTCACGCCGCCGGGGTGGGCCCGCCTTTCGCTTCCGACGAGGTTCGCGGCATGCTTCTCCTCCGGGCCAACGCTCTGGCCCAGGGGCACTCCGGGGTCAGGCCCTTGATCGTGGAGACCCTCATCGAGATGCTTAACCGGGGCGTCGTCCCGATCGTGCCCCAGCAGGGCTCGCTTGGCGCCAGCGGCGATCTGGCCCCCCTGGCCCATCTGGCTCTGGTCATGATCGGAGAGGGTTGGGCCATCGGCCCGGTCGATCCGGTGAACCCGGGCAACGCGGGCGGGCCCCAGCCCAGTAACGGTCCGGCGGCCTCCCGGTCGGGGCGCCAGGCCATGGCGGCGGCCGGTCTTGAACTCCTGGTCCTGGAGGCCAAGGAAGGCTTAGCCCTCATCAACGGGACCCAAGCCATGACGGCCACCCTGGGGCTGGCCCTGGCCGACGCCTTCCTCCTGGCCGAAGCGGCCACGGTTGCCGCGGCCCTCTCCCTGGAAGCCCTGCGGGGCATCGTCGATGCCTTCGATCCCCGCCTCGCCGCCGTGCGGCCCCATCCCGGGCAGGCCCTGGTCGCCTCAAAGGTCCGTGATCTCATCCGAGGTTCCCGCTACGTAACCCGCGGCGGCGAACTCCGGGTCCAGGACGCCTACTGTCTCCGCTGTGTTCCGCAAGTCCATGGGGCGTCGCTCGACGCCCTTACCTGGGCCGCCCGCGTCGTCGAGACGGAGATGAACTCGGTGACCGACAACCCGCTGGTCTTCCCGGCGGAGGGGGCGGGTGGCGACATCATTTCCGGCGGCAACTTCCACGGCGAGCCGGTGGCCTTCGCCGGCGACCTCGCCGGTATCGCCATCGCCGAACTCGGCTCCATCAGTGAGCGACGCACGGCCCGCTTGATCGACCCCAACTTCTCGGCCGGACTCCCGGCCTTTCTGACCCAGCGGGGCGGCCTCAACTCCGGCCTGATGATCGTCCAGTATACGGCGGCCGCCCTGGTTTCCGAGAACAAGATCCTGGCCTCGCCGGCCAGCGTCGACTCCATCCCGTCTTCGGCCGGTCAGGAGGACCACGTTAGCATGGGAACGATCGCCGCCCGCAAGGCCCGCGATATCGTGGCCAACACGGCCCGGGTCATCGCCTGCGAGCTGCTGGTCGCCGCCCAGGCCATCGACCTGCGGGGCGGGGCGGAGGGGGTGGGCGAGGGTAGTCGTCGGGCCTACCTGAAGGTCCGTCAGGTTTCGATCTTCCTGGGCGAGGATCGGGTCTTGTCGGAGGAGATCGAGAGACTGGCCGCCATGGTTCGGGGCGGCGAGTTCAGGTGGTAGAAGGAGGCGATAACCCTTGCCGAAATCAGTGCGGGCCCCGCGCGGTTTGACCCTGACCTGCAAGGGCTGGGGCCAGGAAGCCGCGATGCGGATGCTGATGAACAACCTCGATGCCGAAGTGGCCGAGCGGCCGGAGGAGCTAATTGTCTACGGCGGACGGGGCAAGGCCGCCCGCAACTGGGAGTGCTACGAGGCCATCATCCGGACCCTGCGCGAGCTTGAGGGCGACGAGACTCTCCTTGTGCAGTCCGGCAAGCCGGTCGGGGTCTTCAAGACCCACGACATGGCCCCGCGCGTTCTCATCGCCAACTCCCTCATCGTTCCCCACTGGGCCGACTGGGAGCACTTCCGGGACTACGAGAAGAAAGGCCTGACCATGTATGGCCAGATGACGGCCGGGAGCTGGATCTACATCGGCACCCAGGGCATCCTCCAGGGCACCTACGAGACCCTGGCCGAGCTGGCCCGCCAGCACTTCGGCGGTTCGCTCAAGGGCCGCCTGGTCCTGACCGCCGGGCTCGGGGGGATGGGTGGGGCCCAGCCCCTGGCCGTGACCATGAACGACGGCGTGGCCCTGGTCGTGGAAGTTGACGAAAGTCGGATCAAGCGTCGGATTGAGACCGGCTACGTCGACCGGATGACCTCAGATCTCGACGAAGCTCTCGGCCTGGTGATGGAAGCCAAGCAGGCCGGTCGCCCGCTCTCCGTGGCCCTCCTGGGCAACGCGGCCGAGACCCACGCCCAGATCGCCCTCCAGGGTCTGGTCCCCGACGTGGTCACCGACCAGACTTCGGCCCACGACGCCCTGAACGGCTACGTTCCGGCCGGCCTGAGCGAGGAGGAGGCCGCCCGGCTGCGGGAGAGCAGTCCCGGGGACTACATCCGCCGCTCCATGGAGAGCATGGCCGTCCAGGTTCGGACGATGCTCGACTTCCAGTGCAAGGGCTCGATTGTCTTCGACTACGGCAACAACATCCGGGCCCAGGCCGAGAAGGCTGGCGTTTCGGAGGCCTTTAACTTCCCGGGTTTCGTGCCGGCCTTTATCCGTCCGATGTTCTGCGACGGCAAGGGCCCCTTCCGCTGGGTGGCTCTCTCCGGCGATCCCGAGGACATCTACCGGACCGACGAAGCTCTCCTGGGCCTCTTCCCCGAGAACGAGAGCCTGGCCCGCTGGCTTCGTCTGGCCCGCGAGCAGGTCCACTTCCAGGGCCTGCCGGCCCGCATCTGCTGGCTCGGCTACGGCGAGCGGGACAAGGCCGGCCTTCTCTTCAACGACCTGGTGGCCAAGGGCGTAGTGAAAGCCCCCATTGTGATCGGGCGCGACCACCTCGACGCCGGCTCGGTGGCCTCCCCCTACCGGGAGACCGAGGGCATGCGCGACGGCTCCGATGCCATCGCCGACTGGCCGATTCTCAACGCCCTCCTCAACACGGCCGCCGGGGCCACCTGGGTCTCCGTCCATCACGGCGGCGGGGTAGGCATCGGCTACTCCATCCACGCCGGCATGGTCATCGTGGCCGACGGCACCCCCGAGGCGGCGACCCGGCTCAAGCGAGTCCTGACCGCCGACCCCGGCACGGGTGTGATGCGCCACGTTGACGCCGGCTACCCCGAAGCCGTAGCCGCCGCACGGAGGACGGGGCTGAGGGTGCCGATGGGGGAGTAGCCACGAGCCCGGCGGGGCTGAAGGTGCCGATGGGGGAGTAGGGAGGAGGGGGCAGCCGAAGCTCTACGCCGGCGAGCAGGTCGTGCCATATCCGGGTTCCCCGGGTTCCCGCCTCTACCGCACCGGCGACCTGGCCCGCTAGCGGCCTCTCCTTACGCTTCCCCGACCGACCTCAAGCGGGGTCACTCGGTTCTCTAGCCGGTCAAAGCGCTCCGCGTATCCCGTTACGACCTCGCAGATGATCTTGAAGTGGTCGCGTTGTTCCTCGAAGAGAACACCGAGGGCGTGGAAGTCCTCCTTGGTGGTCATCTGGTCCATGCGGGTGTCCATCTGGTCCATGCGGGTGTCCATCTGGTCCATGCGGGAATCCACATGGTCCAGCTTGATGGCCAGCAGGTCAATCCCGGCGTCGACCTGGTCCATGCGGGAATCCACACGGTCCAGCTTGATGGCCAGCAGGTCAATCCCGGCGTCGACCTGGTCCATGCGGGTTTCGAGAGTGCGGAAGTCCTCTTTGGTGGCCATCTGGTCCATGCGGGTTTCGAGGGTGCGGAAGTCCTCCTTGGTGGCCATCTGGTCCATGCGGGTTTCGAGAGTGCGGAAGTCCTCCTTGGTGGCCATCTGGTCCATGCGGGTTTCGAGGGCCCGAATATCGTCGCCAGTTGCCATCACAGCCTGCATGCTTCTTAGAACACCCAGTACGTCGGTCAGCTGAACTTGCTCCGACACGTGCATCACTCCACGAGGGGGGGCTCTCGGCTGCGGGTCGTTGGTGAGGGTGCATAGAGTTCCACTCGGACCGGGAGCTTCCTTCCGGTGTCGGAGGAAACTGATACGGGTCACTCGACCCGCCGGAGGGCTTCAGAGCCCGCCCCCCGACCGCCCCGCGGCGAGTGTCTACGATACTCCCGGCGATTTCCCGCGGGGGCTCGCCTCTGGATCGGAGAACCTCATCCTGGCGGGAGAGACCTGGGGCGGATCAGACGGCTCGCCATCCGGACCGTGGGCGGCCGTGCTCAGCCCGTCCGGAGCCCTGGGTCGTTCGAGCCCAGGATCACCCCCGGAGCATGGCGGACCATCGGGAGACCTCCTCGTTGCCGGGGATGTGGTCGCCGACCCTTAGACTTGGGCGGCAGGCAGCCCAGATCTCAAGGGGCAGGGTTGGCGGTCGCGCTGCTGGCATGGCCGCGTCGGCGAACGCCTCAGGGGTGAGGGTTGTCGGCGACGGCGCCGGCCGCGCGACGGCTGCCGGAACCAGGCTCGAATCGGCGTAGGCGCAGTCGGTCAGGGGGCACGGCGGGCCGCCCCTGGTCCGGGTCATAGGCGAAGCCCAGTGGGGCGGCGATGGCGCGGAAGTCGATGCATTGGTCAATGCGCCTGAGGAGGTGATTCGGGGCCACGAAAGCTTCTAGCGGCTTGGCCGTGCACTCGAATGGACGGTTCCTCTTAGCCCGGTCCGGTTCGATCAGCAAGCGGGACCCCCCAAGTCCACCTCTACCGGGGCTCCTGGTTCAACTCGGAGAATGCGCTTCCTGTACGAAAGGGACCGACTTTTTCAGCAGGTCCCAGATCGGGGCGTCCTTCACAGCTGCACCATGGCTGAGGCTGAGCTGGGATGCAGAAACGTGTCAATCCCCTTCAGATCGGGGCGCCTTTCACAGCCTCACGGACACAACATCGTCGGTCGTTCGTTGGCAGATGTGTCAATCCCCTTCAGATCGGGGCGCCTTTCACAGGTCGGCGTTGGTCATGCAGGCCGAGTCCAGGAAGATCGTGTCAATCCCCTTCAGATCGGGGCGTCCTTCACAGAAGTCCGTTGCCCAAAGTAGGGGCACCGCGCTAAAGTGTCAATCCCCTTCAGATCGGGGCGTCCTTCACAGGTCAGACTCCAGTTCCGCGCACCCAGGGACTATCCCGTGTCAATCCCCTTCAGATCGGGGCGTCCTTCACAGCCCTCCAATGGCCCGGGGCTAGAGAGAAGAGTGATCTGTGTCAATCCCCTTCAGATCGGGGCGTCCTTCACAGCCGGATGGGCGAGTCGGGCCCCAGTGTTCTAATCGTTGTGTCAATCCCCTTCAGATCGGGGCGTCCTTCACAGTGGCTCGATGAAAGATTGCCGGTTCTGGTACTTGAAGTGTGTCAATCCCCTTCAGATCGGGGCGTCCTTCACAGCCTCATGACGGCGGCCAATATCCTAGTACGCCTATGCTCGTGTCAATCCCCTTCAGATCGGGGCGTCCTTCACAGTATTGACCTGCATCGGGCGGCATTCGGTCTCTGATCGTGTCAATCCCCTTCAGATCGGGGCGTCCTTCACAGTTCCTATAGGGTTCTGGCGGCAGAAAACCTGAGTCAACGTGTCAATCCCCTTCAGATCGGGGCGTCCTTCACAGAGGATCTCGGCGGCGGTAGCTTGCTCATCCACATTTGTGTCAATCCCCTTCAGATCGGGGCGTCCTTCACAGCTCCGTTCCCGCAAGTTACTGGCCTAGGCTTCACCATCGTGTCAATCCCCTTCAGATCGGGGCGTCCTTCACAGATTGGGGATCGGTATTGCGGTAGGCAGCTTGATCTTGTGTCAATCCCCTTCAGATCGGGGCGTCCTTCACAGCCTGACGATTGCTGCCAACTTCTGGAAACCCTAACCACGTGTCAATCCCCTTCAGATCGGGGCGTCCTTCACAGGGAAGTGAAGGAACACGAAGAGTGGCTATCAAGCGTACCTTGTGTCAATCCCCTTCAGATCGGGGCGTCCTTCACAGGGGGCACCGTGGCCTCCTCCCCGAACGACGTCAAGGTGTCAATCCCCTTCAGATCGGGGCGTCCTTCACAGCCTCGGGGCTCGCACGTCATCCGACTTGAGGTTCTTTGTGTCAATCCCCTTCAGATCGGGGCGTCCTTCACAGAAGAAACCGTGGCATGGATCACGGTCGAACTTGACCGTGTCAATCCCCTTCAGATCGGGGCGTCCTTCACAGATAATTCCTCCGTACTCCCGGCGTTAGTAGGGTACTATCGTGTCAATCCCCTTCAGATCGGGGCGTCCTTCACAGGGCTAGCTGGGGCCTCTCCAAGGGGATGGAGTTCTCGTGTCAATCCCCTTCAGATCGGGGCGTCCTTCACAGGCGGAGAAAGGCCCACGCCACAGGTCTTTGAATGTGTGTCAATCCCCTTCAGATCGGGGCGTCCTTCACAGGGCAAGGCATTTTCGGGGGGTTCTAGCTGCGGCGCGAGTCGAGATTCCGACGATCACATAAGATGTTGACAGAATGCGGTACTTCTCCTCCGTACTGGGGGTCAAACCGCTTCCCTTAGACCCAGGAGACTCTCCCGGACTTCTCCGACCCACTCCGAGCCCCCCCTTCCTAGACCACATAGAAGTCGTGGTCTTCGGTTGCCGTACCCTTGCCCTCTACGATCACACTTTGGCGGCACCGTTCGCACAGGGCGTAGAACCTGACGCTGTCTTCGGCCGGAGCAATGACCTGGGTCAGTTTCGCCCGCAGGCTTTCCAATTCCTCCCGCGTCAGGTGACATTCGAAGACGCTAAACTGAACTCGCTCCCCGGACCCGAGGAGGATATCGGCCACCTTGGCTCGGCGACGATCATCGGCTACGTCGTAGCTGACTACCACGAACACGGTCATCACTCCACGACAAAGGGTCTGTACTCGCTGCCTCGCAGAATGGCCTGCCTCATTGCCTCGGCCTGCTGGTGAACCAGTCCCCGCCATGTCGTTGCCCCGCCCGCCATGTCTGTGATCGCGCTGCCGAGCCTGGTCTCGTACAAGGTGAGATAGCGGCGCAAAGCTTCAGGCGCAAGAAGCACGGCCCCATCTTCGGCGATCGTGAAGTCCTTTGGGGTGAAGGCTTTCCGGTTAAGAACGTCCAGCGTCAGTGCGTCCACCAGACCGTGCCGGAATTCCTCGACCAGATCCAGGGCCAGGGAAGCGCGTCCGAACCGGAGCCCGTGGAAGAAACCGACATAGGGGTCGAGCGACAGGGCCGAGAGGATGCAAGAGACCTCATTGGTCACCAGCACGTAGCCCAGGCTGAGAAGGGCGTTGGGGGGATCCTTGGGCGGACGGCGGGAGCGACCTGTCCAGGGGAAGTCTTCGCGCAGCATTCGCCCGAAGGCCGTGAAGTAGGCGCGGGTGCAGGAACCTTCGATGCCCAGAAGGGTGCCCGGCGTCTCCGCTCGTTCGGTCTCGGCGAGTCCCTTGTCCAGGCTGGTCAGCACGGCTGACAGGTCGGCCGTCGCCACGGCTGAGAGGTCGGCGGTCGCCACGGCTGACAGGTCGGCCGTCGCCACGCCCGTTGCGGCCGCACCCGCCATGCCGGTGGCTGCTTCATCTGGTGGTTGGCGCCGTCGGCAGTATCTGCTTACCATGACGCGCTGGTTTCTGATCTTGCCCGCCACGATGGACCGCGCGACCCCGAGGCGAAAGGAGGTCTCGGAGAAGCGCTTGTACTGGGCCAGGCGAATGACGGCATTCTTGGAGAGGCCGGCGGACAGCAGGCCCTTCAGTCGGCCGGACCGGGTCAGGAAGGCCACGTCGGCGCCCGCGTCGAGCAGGCCGTGGGCCGCCTGAGTGGTTACCTGGGCCTGGCCGAAGATCACGACGTTGGTGATTGAACTGATCGGAACGGCCAGAAGAACCTCGGAGTCTTTAGTCACGAGAAGGCGGCCGCCGGCTCGGCGAATGGTGGCCCCCTGTTCCGTGACGTAGACGACCTTCCCCACCCGTCCTCACTCCTCAGCCGTAGTTCCGGGATCACCGGCGGTGCGGTCCCTTGCGACGCCATCTCCGGCGTCGGCTATCTTGAGAAGCTCATCCACCTGGGCCTGGCATCCCTTTACGGCCGTTTCGAGATCGGCCAACTCAAAGCGCAGCTTGACCAGGCGATCGAGTCGGGTCGGTTGGAGGGTCGGCTCCGCTGCCGCCCGCGCCCGGCCGGGGGCCACCTCACCCGCAGGGGCGGCCCCGGTAGCGGCGGCCACCTCCGCGAACGGTGCGGCCACCTCCCCGGGTCCCGCGGCCACCTCCTTGGCGGCCACGGCGTGAAGCACCGGCGAGGGGTACATTCGCCGGCCCAGTGGGAAGCGGCAATCGCAGGCCACGCCCGCCACAACCTCGGGGTGGCGTTCGCGCAACTTGGGGCAGCTCACGGGCTTACCAAACATCTTGCGCATGAACTTGCGGGTGATGGCGGCGTCGTAGTTCAGGCACCAGCGCATGACCTCTTCGAGGAATGCCTTGCCCTCGGCCCCGACATGCCCCAGGACGAGGAGGAGGGTGACCCTCTCCTGGTGATTGAGGTAGCCCGTGTGGCGCCTTCTCGACCAAATGGGCCACGGCGGTGCAGCCGGCCACGACCTGCTTCACCGGTCCGTCGGGCAGGGTGGCGGCGATTTCGGGGACCAAGCCGGGCTGGTGGCGCTTGGGTTTGGGCAGGCGCGGACCTTCGGGCGGGCGACAATCCTCGACGAGCCGCAGAAAGGCGGAGGCCGGAACCCGAACCACGGCCCGCACGTGATCCCACGGCGAGGTTACGGGCCGGCCGGAGTCGTCGAGAAAGGACGAACGATCTCCCGTCTGGACGTGAACGCCGAGCGGCAGCTTGACGGCGCCGCCGCGCTGTCCGGCCCCCGCTCCAGCTTCCTTCGGCAGCATCTCCCGGGTCACGCCGTCGGGCGGGTTGCCGGCCGCGCCGAGCAGGGCCTGCAGAGCCTGGCGGGCGGCGCCCACCGGCACGGGTTCCTCGAGAAAGACCCAGACATGGTAGCCCCTGCGGCCGGTCCACTCCACGTATGAGGGCACCCCGTGGGCGCGGAGGGCCGAGGCCAGAGCCAGGGCGTCGGCCCGGGCCGCCTGGAGCAGGCGGTCGAAGTCGGGGCTGCCGGGCGGATGGAGGAGCAGGCTTCGCTTGCCGATGTCTACGTCAACCACGCAGGCCGTCACCGTGGCCTCCTCCCGGCAGGGGTAGATGGCCAGCGTGCGCTCGGCCCCGAGGTGCTGGCGGACGGCATCGGCGTCAAGGGGGGCGTCAATGTAGAGAAGGACCCGGCGACCGTCGTCGGTCTGGATCTCCTCGGCGTAGCCGGAGGCGCGGCCGGCGAAGAGGGAAAGGAACGCGGAGATGTCCTCGTCGGTGGCGGGTGGCGGGGGAAGGGAGGGGGCGGGCCACGGCAAGGGTAGGGCGGGGGGCGGGGGTGGGGAGGGCGTGGCTTCCAGAAGGCTGGAGGGGGCAGGACCCGCGCCCGTCGCCCGGAGCATCTGATAAGCGGCCGCCTGACACCCGCGGATGATGAGGAATTCGGCCAGCGTCCAGGCCACACTCTCCTGGGCGGGAGTGTCTTCGGGGTTCGGCTCGCCATCCGGCCCGGGCGGGCCAAGGAACGGGTCCGCCGAGGTTAGGAACTCCTCGACGTACTCATCGCCTCCGAGGCTCTGGGCCAGCGCGGCCCGGGCCGGGGGATTGGGGTCGGGGTCGTGAGGACCGGCCCGCAGGGCACGGGCTCGCTCGCGCAGGCTAATCCACATCAGGCCAAGACTCTCGGCCACACCCGCGAGACCGAGGCGGTCGAACGTAGTGAGGGCCGCTCCCTTGGCGTCTACCGTTCCCTTGGCATCTACGTAGCGGGTGAGGATGTCCGACGCCTCGTCCATGGCCCGGGTGGAGGCGACCTCCAAAGCGGCGGCGGCGACCATGGGTGGATCCCAAGAGGGCCCCAATGTGGGCAGGGTCTCAAAGTAGCCGAGCCAGCCCCGGATGATGGGGCGAAAGCACTCCACCCGCTGCTCGAAGGTCGGGTTAAACTTGGCCAGATCGGCGCCGGCCGACTCGAGGCGCCAGGAGAGGGCCTCCGTCGCTTTCCGGCTCGGCCCGCGGCCGCGATCGTCGAAGTGGTAGCCCAGAAAGACGAAGCCGTCGGACACGGAGACGACGGACCATTTCTCTTCTTTGGGTCTAAGACGCAGCCCGGCCAGGAGGTTGCGGGCCGTGCGCTCGGCCTGGTCGGCCTCCTCCCGTGTGGCTGAGAGGACCACGAAATCGTCGGCGTAGCGGACCAGATTCAGCCCGGCCATCCGCATCTCGCTGTCGAAGGGGACCATGTAGAGATTGGAGAGGAGGGGGGAGAGGGCCAGCCCCTGAGGCGCCCCCACCCGGTTGTCCCAGAGGTTCATCTCGTCGAGAACGAGGCCGGTGACGCAGCGCATGACGAGATCGACGACCGGGTCGTCGCCGAGGGTCTCCGCGAGCCTGGCCCGGAGCAGATCGTGGTCGAGGGTATCGAAGAAGGTGGCGATATCGCCTTTGAGGATCCAGCGGGCCCCGCCGGTGAGACTCTCCTGGACGGCCTCGAGAGCGGTGATGGCCGACCGGCCGGGTCTGTAGGCGTGGGCGCCTTGGCCGAGGACGCGGTCGATGGGCGAGCGCAGGGCGTGGAGAAGGGCGTCCTGCACAATACGATCCCGGAGGGACGGGAGGGCCACCGGGCGCTCCCCGCCGCCCTCCTTGCGAAGGAAGATGCGGCGGAGGGGTTGGGGGGTGTAGTGGTCGTCGAGGATTTCGGCCTGGAGAGCCGCGAGGTACGTGTCGGCTCCGGCCTCGAAGACCTCGACCGTGACACCGTCCGCGCCTGGAACGGGCCGACGGCGACGGGGGGCAAGGTTGGGAGGTAGGGGCTAGAGGGGCGAAGGACGGAAACCCGGCGGCGGTGGAGTTCCGCGCCGGAAGGGTAACCCCTGCCGAGCTGGAGTGGCGGGGACAGGCGATTGTAGGGAAAGCGCCGTTAGACCGGCAGCCCCCTTGCGGGCGGCAAACCGGCGCGCTTCTGACCCTCAGGCAGGAAAGGTGTCAATCCCCTTCAGATCGGGGTGGCCTTTCAAAGCAGAGAACTGTCTCAACGAGGAGCTCGGTGAAAGTGTGTCAATCCCCTTCACATCGGGGTCACCTTTCGCAGTCCCCTGCAAGTTAACCCGCAAGACATGGGCCAGATTGTGTCAATCCCCTTCACATCGGGGTCACCCTTCACAGGGCAAGCCATTTTCAGGGGCTTCTAGCTGCGACGGGAATCCGGATTCCGACGATGACATAAGACGTTGACAGAATGCGACGCTCTCTCATCGATTTTCGCGCCCCCGGTCCCGCACGGTCTGTAGGTTTATGACTTCGCCCACCTCAAAAACCGTTGTCCCCGCCTGCACGGGCCGCATGCGCACGACCGATGGAAAGTGCCCCATCCGCCCATGTAGCTCGGCCAAGAGCACGGCCGTGGCCGCGGCCAACCCCGGCGGACAGACTACGATCGGCGCCTCCTGCCAGGTGTGGGGAGTCAGCCCCAACGCGTCGGCCACCTCGCGGGCCTGCTCCCCGAAGGGCCGATCATGGGCCAGGGTCCACGAGCGCTCGATGACGTCCTGGATTGTGCAGTTCATCTCCAGGCGCAGCCGCTGGACCTGCGACTCGCTCAGGGAATGCCCCGAGAAGTTGATCACGATGGCCCGGTGCTGGTTGCCGAACATCTCCGCCATTTCGTGGCGATTGGCCTTAGCGCAGGCCGGGCCCCGGCGAACCCAGGTTTCGTCCTGCTCCACGCCGACGCCGCCCCGCCGGACAACGTGCGGACGGGCGAAGGAGCGGGCCACGACCACGGCGGCCAGGGTCTTGCCCGTGGCCGGGTGAGGGCCGAACCGCACTTCGACCTTCGGCGGCGGGTCACAGTAAAGGCTCAGGGACTCGGCCACGTCGCGGCGGAACTTGTCGGGGTCGGGGCAGGAGAAGCCCACGACACCCTGATCGCCACAAGCCGACCCTTGGCTGCCTGCCGGCCCTGGGCTGAGCGCCCGGTTCCTCGCGTCGGCCACCCCGATGATGAGGTAGCCCTCACCGCCTTCGGTGTTGGCAATGGCGGATATGTCGCGGGCGAACTCGCTCCGCTTGCCGCGGTCGTCCAGGTCGACCGTGGCCTTGAACTCGACCTTCTCGCTCTCTTCGCCCCGCTCGATGAGGGGGGCTATCTCGGACCAGAGGTCCATGGCTTACACCCGCTTCCGCTCTTCCCACGCTATGGCTAGTCGAGGCCCGCTACCGGTACTCCGACAACCTGGCCGTCGAGTTCTTACTAAACCACTCCCGGCTCGGGTAGGCGTAGGTGACGTCATCCGGTGGCCAGTGCCAGATCCGGCGGAGGTCGTCAAGGGCCCCACCCGAATGCGTGGAGGTGAAGGCCGCTACCCGCTCGCGGAGCCACTCCTCAAGAGCCGGGCCCTCAAGCCGCCGGGCTTGGTCTCCCCGGGCCAGTTCGGCCAGGGGGTCGCCAACCTCGCCGGCCACGAGATCCACCCGGATCGACCCCAGCCCGGCCGGCTTGCCGGTGCCCACCTTGTGCCGCATGTCGGGTTCAAGGACGAGGGCGAAGAGCAGAAGGTCGAGTTCATCGGCGCTGAGGCCCCGGAAGCTGACCCGGAAGGTGAACACGGTGCCCGCGCCCAGGGGTTTCACCCGCTGGTTCTGAAGCTTGTCCGCCGCCACCGCCCCGGTCGCGGTGCGAATGGAGGGTTGGTGGCAGTAGAACTTCCGGCCGGCCGCCCCGCCCTCGGGGTCGGCGTACCAGGCCCGGTGCTGGGGCTTGGGGGAGCTCAGGACGGGGAGCCAGACCACGGGGTGCTCGGCCGGGACGGCGTGCTCGCGGTCCCCGGGGTGCTCGCCTTCCACGGCGTCGTCCACCGACACCCGCCCGGCCCGGAGACCGCCCTGGGCCACCAGGCCGAAGAGGGCGCAGGCCGGACAGACCTTCGCCGTTGCCGCGGCTTCCGGCCGCCCGGGGTCGCAGCCGAGAAACTCCTGCGGCACACGATAGGACGACATCCCGATCCGGACGCAGCCGGGGGCCACGGCTTCCACCACGGAGCGAAAGAGGCCCTTGAGCGTAGAACCAGGGACGATCGGTCGCTTCTCGGAGTCAACCAGCGACGTCCGTGGCGGCGACGCGGCGGTTCGGGCCGCCCTACCCCCGCCGGCTTCCGAATGGCCGATAAAGATGGGGGTCTCGGCCGTGATGGCGCCCTCCAGGCTGCCCCAGAGGCCGGTCATCACGTCGTGCCGCGGGGCGGGAACCTTCCGCATGCGGGCCGGCTCGAACCTCACAAAGTCGTAGGGGTTTCTGAGGGTCATACGGCATCCTCCACTCCGACCACTGCAACATACCGGAAGGCGACCACTTCGCCGGTGGCGGGGTCGGCGAACTCTCTGGCCACAAGACAGGCCTCTTTCACCGATTCGGCCACGTGGTAGCGAAGGGGGCAGATCGGATTGGGCAGGCGGCCTTCCTTGAACTCGCCGTGGGCCTCGAGGCCAACCGCTCCCGAATCGGGGCCGGCGCTTGCCCTGGTTCCCCACAGCATGTAGCGCCTTTCCGCCCCGGCGCACACTTCCCGCCCCGGTCCGAAGGCCTCCGGCGCGGGTCCGGCGCCCACATAGGAGGCGGCGAAACCGGCCCCCGCGTCGCCCCGTTGCCAGGCCACCTGAAAGGTCTCGGTGAACACGTAGCCGCGATCGTACGTATCGGGATCAAGGCCGGGGCGCCAGGGTCCGAAGACCAGCGTCTCCCGGGTGGCGACCTCCTCGGTCCAGCCGTCCGGCTCGCGCTCCAGGAGGGCTGTGGCCCTCTGCTCGGCCAGCCTATCTCCGAGGTCCCGCAGAATCTCCCGCAGACTAGCCACCTGCCCGGTGGCGACTATCTCGGCCATGCGAGGACCCCTCCCCACCGCCCGAGGTCGCTTTCTTCGGCCAGGCTTCGATCCTCCGGACGAGTTCCTTGGCGGCCGTGGCCGCGAGTTCTTTCAGGGCCGAATCCTCGTAGATCAGGGTCTGGGTAAGCCCTTGGAGGGTCTCCTCGGTCCGAGTGGGGGCAGCCGAGAGAGAGTCCTTGGCCTCGGTCCCATAGCGACCCTCGCCGAGAAAGCGCCCGAGGCCCCAGATTTCGTCGGTTGCCTCGCGCCCGCCGGGGCCGAAGTGGGAGACCGTGGCCCGCTTGACCTGCCCGGCCACGGCTCCGAAGCCGCGCGACTTCCCAAACCCGAGGCGGATGTGACCCTTGTCCAAGTGCTCGGCCAGCAGGAACAACGCCCCGAGCTGCCAGGCCTCGAAGTTGCGCAGGGTGGCCTCGAAGACGAGTCGGGTTCCGGAGGCCATGGGATCGAAAGCGAAGAGCAGGTGACGGTCTGTTCCTCCGGTGAGACGGTTGATGGCGATGCCGTCGCGGTGCTCAAGGACCACATCCTGATCCGGGGCCAGGCGGGCGTCGCTGAAGATAACACGGCTGGCCATGGCCGTGGACCCAAACATCCGGCAAGCGGGGCAGGACCCGCGGTAGACTTCCTCGCCGTTCTGGGCCTCCCGGAGGTTGCGCCCGCAGTTCCCAAAGCCCAGCGGGTCGCAGACAACGTTGTCGGTGGGCCGGAGGCCGCGGACGACCCGCTCGAAGTGACTGCGAAGGGCGCCCTTCATGGAGCTTCCCGGAAGGCACGGCAGCCACTCACCGTCGCGGTAGGTCGTGACGCAGGCGCCCTCGTCGCCTGTCTTGACCATGGTCGGCGACTTCGTTACCAGGTCAAACTCCAGGAGGGCCTCGTTTACCAGGCGGTTCAGCATAGCCTACCCCTCCTTAGCTGCGGAAACCGTACTGGCCATGCGGAGAAGCTCAGCCACCTGGGCCTTCAGGAAGGCCTCGGGATCGGGGGTGGGGTCGAGGTCGAAGCCCACGGCCGACAGCGGGGTGTCCGGAGGCGGCGCGCCGCACCGCGCTAGGAGAAAACGCTGGAGCCGCTCGGCGTGCTTCCGGCGCCTGGCTTGTTTGTCGGAGTCGGACATGGGCCGCGTGGCGGGATCGGACGGGTCTCGTTTCACGGGGTCGGACAGGTCCAGGGAGAAGATGCGAAACCCTTTCTTCTCCAGGCGCACCCGGCCGAGGCCCCGCGAGACCTTGCCGCCCAGACGCATGCGACCGGCGAGAAGCTCGCCGAGACCCAGGCAAGCCAAGCCCAGATCATTCGGCCGGAGGACGGTGACGGTGATTTCCAGAGGGAAGCGCAAGCCGGTCTCCACGACCTCGTAGTCGAACTTCCGGCCGCCCAGGACCTTGCCCGTATCGCGGTCGATGGCTACCCCGTCGCGAACCGTTGTCGGCGGCCGGGCCCCGCCCTCGGGGACGAGATCGGCGAACTCGATGTGGGATGCGGCGTAGGGCGAGCCAAAGAGCCAGCAGGTGTCGCAGAGGCGACCCTCCAGCTCCGCGAGGAGCTTCGACTGGGACCAGGTCTCGTCGGCCCGTTTCCGGTTGAAGTCCTTCTGCTTGTCGCTTTGGGGTCCCATGCACTTGAAGTCGTCCTTGTCGGCGGGCGGCACCAGAGCGCAGGCCTTGACCCCGTCGATGTTTCCGGCCAGCCGCTCCACGGCGCTCCGGAAAGCGCCCTTCAGGCTTGAGCCTGGAATGGTCGGAAGACCCGCCGCCGTTCGCAGGACGGGGTGATCGGTGGGAGCGAAGCCCGAGCCTCCGCCGCCGATGTGAAGGGGCGTCTCCAAGACGAGCCAGCCCGTGAAGACGTACCGTGTCTCACCGTGGATCATGTCTCTCCGGCCTCCTTGACCCAGACTGCTGCTGCCGCGGGCCTGTGCGCCCAGGCCCCGAGCCCGCGCCTCGCCCGAGCGCGGCCGTCAATGCCGGCGGAGACACCGGGTCCCGCAGCCGAGGCGCCTGGTGATACTGAAGCTCGGCCACGAAGTGTTCCACGAAGGCCCTAACCAGGCGGCGGTGGGCCTCGCTCCGGGCGGCCTCCTCGGGGAGTTGACTGAGGCGGCCAACCGCGGTGCTTCCCGACTGGCCTAGCTCTGAAACGAGCCTACCCGCGCGCTCCTCCACCCGCTTGAGGGCACCCCGCACGCCCGCGAAGAAGTCCTTGTAGTACCAGCGGTCCTCGGCCCAGTTCCGGCCTTCCTGATCCTTCAGATACCGGGCGAGGTTCTCGATAGACCCAGCCCGGCCGCGTATGGCCTGGAGCTGGCTGTTGGCGATCCGCCCCACCGGCCTGGCCAGCTTGACGGCATCGGCGTAGATGTCGCCCTCTGAGAGAAGACGGAGCTTGCCGTTCAGGATCGCCCGGTCGATCACAGCGGACCACCCGCCTCGACCGCGAGGACCTTGAGATACTCAACTTGGGAGACCAGAGCCCGAACAAACTCCTGGATTACCATCAGCCGGACGTCGAGGGTTTCCTCCTCGGTCAGGGGTTCCGCCTGCTGCTTCCGAAGTCGTTCGCCGATCCGCTCCATGTGCGCCGGGAGCTTCTTCCCGACCCAGTCCAGGAACTTCTCGCCTAGGTGGCTTTCCCGCCAGGGCTTCAGCCGGGCGGTCTGCCTCTTCACAAAGTCGAGAATGGCGCCCACCGTGTCAGACGAGCAAATCGTGGCCTCAAACTGGCGAAGCTGGCTGCGCCCGGCACCCTCCCGGCCCTCGTCCCGCTGGCTCTGGAAGGCCGGCCGGATCTGGCTGGCCATTTCCGTAGCTTCCTTGTAGACCTCTTCCGCCTGCAGGACCACGGCCTGCCTGATCTTTAGGGCCCTCATGACGAACCCCCCAATTCCCAATGAAATCGATCGGACACGGCCACTCTTCCGAAACCCTGCTGCCGCCTGGCGCCCAGGCCACTGGCCTCCAGAGCCGCCAGCGCGTCCAGCATCTCGTTCGAAAGCGGGCCGGGGCAGGCGTAGAGAAAGGCCGAGCCCATGCCTATGGCCATCTCGTCGGGCTTGGGCATCCGCCAGAAGGCGCTCCAGCCGTGGACGCGCCGGGCCGAGGCGGAGTGGCAGACGAGGCTGAGGCTTTCACCCGAGCGCCCCAGCCCCAGGTAGGGCGGGTCTAGGCGCAAGACGTAACGGAGCGCTCCGTCGGGGATAATGGCGTCGGAGAGAAGTGTGACCGAGAAGTAAGAGGCGGCGGGGGTGTCAATGCCGTACCCCCGGCAGAGGTCTCGGAAGCGTCTATCGAACCCCTCCAGCCGCTCGTGAAAAGCCTCGCGGTCCTCGTCGGCGGTCGGGACCTCGCCGCGAACCGCCAGGACCAGGGCCCCGCAGCCGCGGGTGCGGTTTGTTCCCACCCGCAGGACTCTATCAGGGGAGCGGCGTCCGGTGCCGGCTACGGCTCCCGGCCTTCCATCCGCGCAAGCCTCCTCCAGAAAGCCGCTGAGAATCGCCAGCCGCTCTGCCTCGCCCGTAAACTCAACGCCGAAGCGGCTCCCTTCCTCCAGGGTTGGCAGGGAGTAGAGGACCTCGGGCTCCGAGGTCCCCGTAAGGTCCGAAATGCCAACCCGGACCAGCGACCCCATTCTCGCCCGCGTGCCATACCAGCGACCGGCCGCGTCACGCACGGCGAAGCCCTTGTGGGAGTCGGTGGGCTGCCCGCACTCGTGCTCGTGCTCCGGCTCTCCCTTGAGGGCCCGGCAGACGGCCAGGTCTTCTAGGGGGGCCACTTTTCCCCGCCCGCTCAAGGCGAAAGCCCCTAGGGCCAGGAGCCGATCGCGCACGCCGTGCTTGCCGTCCCGCGCAAACCCCGACTCCCCCTTACAGGTCATGGCCGTGGCCGGCACGGGGCGGGGCGGGGTGGCTGCTTTGGCGGCAGGGTTGCCGGCGGCGGGTGGCCCGGCGCCCTTACCAGGCATGTCCGCTTCGCCCGAGCTTCCCTCCGCCCGGGGTCGATCCAGCGGATACCCATTCGAAACCCGGATGCCGTCGCGGCCGAAGAGAGCGTTGAACTCCTCGGTCTTGTCCGGACGGAGGAGTCGGTGGGCGCCCGCCAACGCGCCGAAGAGCGACGGCCCGGGCAGAAAGTCCACCCCCGCTCCTCTTTGCGGGTCACGAGTAGCCCGAAAGGAGAGCGCGGTCGCCGCCTTCATCACAACCGCCATGCGCGACCAGGTCATCGCCATCACCCCTCCTGCCGAGCGTAGTTATAGTACTCAAGATCGTCGATGTGGCGGATGAGGTCCGCCGGCTCTACGGCCTCCCCGTTGACCTCCAGACAGGTGAGCCTGGTCCGGCAGCGGCCGAGGCCGGTCGAGCGGGCGGCCCCGATCTGATCTACGAGGACAAGCCCGGCCACCAGCAGAGGCAACCCGTAGGTGAAGGCGGGCCCCGGTAGCCGGGGTCCACCGAGCCAGCCGGCGACGCGGCCGAGGAAGGTCATACCCTCGGGGGCTTGCTCCCGGGTGAAAAGGCGGCCCGGCTCGGCCGTTCGGGTAAGCCGGGACAGGGCCACCCGGGTCCGGGAGGGCCCCGGATACCAGTTCATAGGCTCCTCGGACGGGGAGTCCGCGGCTACGGCGTCCTCAGGCAGGGCGTCATCCCAGAAAAGGGTGCTCTCCCGGGCCTTGGAGCCGAAGATGTCCTCGATCAGGGGACTAAAACTTACCTCACGCTCCTCAGGAGGCAAGGCCAGCCGGCAGAGCCACTCGCACTGCCAGCGGGTCATGCCCTTGACCGTCGATCCGGGAATGCGGATAGCCTTATCCGGGCCCCGGGTCACCGTGTGGTCGACCAGACCGGCCCGGAGACCCGTGCCGCAGTGCACGGGCCCGGCGAACTCAAGGCGATAGTCCACGATCAGGTGGTCCCTAGCGTCCATCCCGCTCGCCCACCTCCTGGGGCTTCACAAAGGGCATAAGCTCGGCTATGTCCACGAAGGGTGTCCGCCGCTTATCGTCGCTGCCGGAGCCGGCTGGAAACCACGGAAACTCCCGGCGGTCGCAGCGGCCCATGGTCTCGGTCACGGCCTCCCAGACAAGAGCCCGATCCTTCTCCTTCATCCGGGCCAGGGTGGCCAGAGCCTCGACCTGGCCCCGGAGGGGTTTCATGTAGCAGGCCTCCCGGAACTGCTGTATCCGCGAGTGCGGAAGGGCGGCCAGTTTGCGGGTGACGGTCAGCAGGCCATTGAGGCCAGTGGGGGAGTAGGGCCGGGCGGTGAGGACGAACTCACGGCGCTTCTCGCCCGCGCGTTCGGGTTCAAGCTTGAGTTCGAGCTGATCCTCGCGGTAGTCGTCAAAGTCCACGTGACTCGCGCTGCTGACGACGAGGAAGTTGATGCGGGCTGGGGGAGAGGCGACCTGGGCCGCTGCCCTCGCTCCGTCCCTCTTGGCCGCCTTCAGGGCCGTCTCGGCCAGGTGAAGAAGGGAGCCAAACGGAAAATGAGAGTGGCTAATGACGACGGCCGCGGACAGGCTCACCGGTTTGGCCCACTCCTCGCCGGCGTAGCCGTGACTCTTGAACTTCTCCCCGGTGAGGCGTTCGAACTCTTCTACTGTGGCCAGGGCCACGTCCAGGGCTGATTGGGCTCGGGTCACCATCACCAGATCATCGCCGCCCAGCATGAGGACCTCAAAGGGGCGTCTGGGTTTGCGCGAATCGTCGCCAGCGGACGGCGCCTCGCCCTCGGGCGGCTGCCCGGTCTCGGATGGGGACTCGCCCTTTCGCCGCTCCGGCCTGAGATGGCTCTGCAGGGCCCGGCCCACCGCCGCCTTCAGGGATGTGTCCACGATGGAGGCGAAGTTCTGGAGGTGAGTCAGCCGGCCGATCTTAGAGACCCTCTGTCCCATGCCGTTCCCGTCGGCGTAGATGAGGCCGATGTAGCCGCTGGGCGAGGAGGTCTCGGCGATCTCCTCGAAATCGTCCGGCGGCGGCAGCCGAGCCAGGTCCGCCCCCATCTCATTGCGCAGGTCACTGGCCCAGGTGGCGTCCCTGGCCGAGTCGCGGCGGGCCAGGCAGGCCGGGCACAGCCGCTGCTGGCGTCGATCACGCTTCAGGCGGTTTCGGGAGTACTCCACTCCGCAGGCCTCGCACGGACGCAGAAAAGGGGAGGAGGCCAGTACGGTGTGGGTCGGGCGTTCGTCCTTGGCCACGCGAAGCCGGTGGGCGAGAAGGCGGAGTTGCGGGCCGAGATCGGTTTCCTGGGTCCAACCCTCGGGAAGGGAAACCCACACGCTGGTTGCCGAAGCGCCGACGGCTGCGTACGCGCGAGAGACTTCCGGGATGACCCTTTTCACACATGCCTCCGACAGGGCAAAGAGGGCCGTGCCGCCGTTGGCGTAGATGCACTCCGAGCCGGGCGCGAGCCTAGCCACCAGGGTGGGAACGGGGGTCAAGTCAACCGCATTCGCCGGGGCACCCGCGGCCGCCGGGTCCACCCGGGCCGGCTCGCCGCCTCCAGCATCTGAGCCCTGGGGATCCTCGCGGTTCAACCTGTCCAGCAGAGCGCTCCCACCGCGGATGTCCCGCAAGTAGGGCGTGGCGAAGACGAAGCCCTTGATCCGGTCCGTATCGATGAGAAGAAGAGCGTCACCGCTCACGAGCATCCCTCCAGGTTCTGCTCAGCCGCCGCATTCGACATCCTGAGACGCCTACTGGCGCTGGATCGTCGTCCTAACCTCAAGCCCCTGCGGCGACTCGTGTTCGCCGCCACTCGTCGTGGTCGTCCAGAACTTCTCGGTTGGTCTGCGTCCCCACGAGCACGGCCGCCACCCCCGTAAACAGATCCAGGAGATGGTTGTTCTGAGCTTGCTTCAGATGGGTGCGAAGGGTTCTTCCGAGGAGAGGTGGCTGGGCTCCCATGGTCTTGTCCAGGATCCGAATCGCGGCCTCCAGGCTCTCCGGGAAGTAGACAAGGGCTAGAAACCAGCACTCAGCCCGCAGCGCGCGGGTGGTCACTCGCACTTGGGCCGTCTCTGAAGAGACCAGGGGTTCAAGGACCTCTCGACCCTTCGGGCCTGCACCCCGGGCGAGCAAAGCGCTCGCGTACCGCACTCTCGCAGACACATTGGCTGGATCGGCATCAAACGCCTGGTGGCATAGCTCGAAGGCGTCCTTCTGACGGGGGTCGAGGTCGAGGGCGGTCTGAATGAAGACGGGGATACGCGAGTCACCCGGCTCAGCTTGCGCGAGGAACGCCGCGAACGCGCCAAGGGTGGTGGGATCTGAGTTATCTACATGCAGGGCCCGGCCATAGTAGTCCTCCGCCGCCGCCCGGTTTCCCTGGCTGGCCAGGAAAGCAGCGTACTTCCGCAAATTGGCTTGACTTCCGTTGTCCAGAGCCAGGGCGTCCGAGAAGTACTTGTCAGCTCGTTCCGCGTCGCGTCGGACTCGCCCGAGAAAAGAGGCATACAGGCCCAGGGCTTCGGCGTCGTAGACATCCGCCCTAAGGGCTCGGCGGTAGTAGCCCTCAGCCTGCTGGTACCCTTGCTCGTTCGGGCTAGTTCTCTCGACGAACTCTGCATACCGAGCCCAAAAAGCCGCGCTAAGAGGGTCTAGGCGCGAGAGCCGCTCAAACTCTCGCGCGGCCTCTTCATCGTCACAGCAACTCTCGGCGAGGTGGCGGGCTCGAGCCACGCCGCTGTCGATGTGTTCGGGATCCGAGTCCTTGGCCGTGAGGAAATAGGATGTTACCTGCGGATCCTGCCGGTCTGAGCGCAGCAGCCACAAGGCACGCGCGGCATTAAGCCCAGGCGACCTCGGATGGCTCTCCAGACCGTCGTCCAGGATATCCCCGACATCGTCTGGATTGGCCCAAGAGGCCGTCAGAAGAGACTTCCATTCGCAGGAGGGCAGTCGCCGTAGCGTAGTCGCAAAGGCTGACTTGACAGCAGCTTCGCCTGCTGATCCGAAGTGGCCCGAATGAACCCGGCGCCCGATCTTCCCGTAAGTGCGAAAGTAGGGATCCAGGATGAATCGGCCAAACCGGTCCGGGTTGGGGTGCTTGAGTTCAAACCGATCCATGATCATGAGCATCAGTTCGTCAAAATCATCCGTATTAACCCAAAAGGCATTACCCATCTTTTCCAACCACTTTGAGAGGGCTTCCCCAGGCTCGCGCCTGTTGCACCAGAAGACCCCCCAGGGCAGGGAAACGGGACGTAGCAGCCGGACGACATCCTCGTCCCCCCCGCCGTATCCGATGACGATCAGTCCACCTCTTCTCCGCAGGAGCTCGCCGACCGGCTGCGCGAAACTGTTCGTCGGGTCGGTGGTGTCCTGGGGTGTGCCCTTTGGCGCGAGGAGCCGGTCACCATGCAACTTGATTACCAGCGGCCCTGAGCGCGAGAAGGGGATCAACCGCGCGAGTCTAGGGTGGCTGATCACTAAGGGCCTACTACCGGATCGCAAGTAGACGGCATCGGCGATCAGGTCATCAAAGTTCGTGGTCAGAGCCAAGCCGAAACGTTTGGGCTGCGACAATATCAGGTGGGCCAGGACCCAATACCCGAAGCCCGGAAGCTTTCCGGCGCACAGACTCTCGATCTCTAACTGCCGTGCGGCAGGTCCATCGGGGAACCGGCTCTCAAAGACTTCTCCGAAACTTGCGGCAGGGTTCCCGGGGTCGTACTTTCGAATTGTCTGCTTTGCCCACGAGGCGAGGTCCATGTGGTTCCTGTCATCCTCGCTCCTCCATTCGGGCAACCAGATCTTTTCAACGAGCGGCCCAGAGTCGGGAATCCCCGACGACACCGAGCAGCCCGCTCCGATGAAGAACGCGTACGACTTGTCGGTCGGTGAGGTCTCGCGCGTGGCTTCGCGAAGGCGCCCCACGAACCTGGTAGCCGTCATTTCCGTCAGTGGCGTCTGACTTGCCTCCCCTAGGTGCCTACATGTCTAGCCCCCGACCTACCCTCCGGCGGTCTCACGAACGCTGCTGAGGGTCAAGAGGCTGGTGAATATCTGGTTCACCAGGGCGGGGGCGCTGTTGGCGAACGTTGCCCATAGGTAGTCCTTGATGGCCTTGTCATTCTTGCCCTCGACTCTGCCGGCGCTGCTGAAGTAGATGACCAGCGGAACGACTGTTTCCAGGTCCTGAAGGGCCCCGATGACCAGGCCGAGACCGGCGTCAAGGCGTTCGACGGAGCTGTCCTGGAGGTGGTAGACAACAAGGCTGGCGCCCCTTACGGACCGGGCCGCCTCATCCAGGGGTGCTCTGGTGACTCTCAGGCCGAGCCGGTCCAGTTCGCGTTCGACGCGGACAAGGTCCGGCGACCACTCGGCTCCGGCCGCCAGCATCAGGACCCGGCTGTCGTGGAAGCCTCGCTCACGCTGAACAGTCGAACGCAGAGTGGCGAGGTCCGTGCGAACGGCGCCGATCTCCCTGGCCAGGACATCGTCGTAGTGCTGCCGGGTGTCGCTCTCGAACTTCCTAAGCCGCAGGGTGGCTTCGGTCTCGACGGCCTGGGCGCTCCGGTCCATCATCCTGCGGATCTCATTGCTGTTGCGGAAAGCGGTGTACATGACGACGACGCCAGCGAGGGTCACGAGGCCCATGACGCACCAGGCGACGAAGTGGGCCATGTCCACGAAGTCCTGCCGATCCGTCTCCAGGGCATCCCGGTAGTCGCGCGTCTCCTGCCGAATCCAGTCCAGGTAGGCCGAAAGCCGGTCCATTGGATCGGCGCTCTGCGGCTCTGACGGCGGAGCTTCCTGGGCCAGGGGCAGCGCCGCGAGAGTGCTGGGCTGGGCGAAGACGGACGGAGAGGCCAGGGCCAGGAGCGCGGCCAGGATGATCAGGCTCGCCAGGCAGAGGAGCCCGCGTGGCGGCATGTGTGGCCCGTGGAGTCCGAGCGATGCGTGGAACGGGTGTGGGCGAGACGGAAGCGAGCGGATTGGGCCTCGATGGAATGGGCGCGGCAAGTGGGCCGGACAATACACGCGAGGTGCCCCCTCTGGGCGCCCGTAGCTGGCTCAGTAGTGAGGGAGTGCGAAGAAAGCAGGACGGTGGCGGAGTCTGGGGCATCTGTGTTTGGGCGCAACTGCCATAGAGTTCGGCGCGTCGGCAGGGTCATCCTTCCTTCAACCCTCATAGCCACTTTGCGCCAAGGCGACCTTCCTAATTAACTCCCACCCTCATCTGCCCCAGCCCAAACGTGGCGTTCTTGCCCACGTGAACATACTCCCCGATGAGCAGGAGGGGAAGAAAACCATCCAGTTCACCGGCGTAGCGGGCCTCACCGACGAAGCCGCCCAGGTCCATGGCCGCGCCCTGCCGGCTGGAGTAGCGGGTCCAGTCCTGCCAGCGGGTCCCGTCGTGGGTGAGGGAGACCTGGCCGGCCCTGGCGATAAGATCCCGGAAATCGACGCCGAGGTCGATCCCGCCGTGGAAGTAGAGAAGGTTCGACACCCTCCGCAGTAGGCTTCGAACGAGAATGTGGAACTCCGGTCGCCGGGCGTAGCCGGCTTCGTGCTTCAGGCGGGTCATCGTCTGGAAAGTGATGGTGAGGGTCCTGAGCCCATCGTCTCCCGCCGCCTCTGCCGACCCTGCGACCCCGGCCGGTCCCCGGGCGATGATCTCGCGTCCGGTGAGGACAGTGCCCGCAGCCACCCGTCGGGGGTCGGCGGCGCACCAGACGACCTCGTCCGGGGATGGGGCCACCCTAGCTGAGGGCGCCGCCCGCGCGGCGTCGGAGACCGTCTCCCCGGCGGCGTCAACCCGCCAACCGAACCCGCCCCGCGCCACGGCGAACTCCTCCAGGCGCACGTTCGCCCCCGGCCCGGCCCCTGGACCCTGGGAGAAGCGGTCGATCTCCCGAAAGGCCAGGATGAAGTGGGGGAGGTAGTCCACGGCCCGGCCCAGGAGGATAAGGCCAAGGCTGAGTTCGTCGCCGGCGGCCAGCCGGAGCGCTCCCGGGGGAGGGGCCTCAATCACGAAGGGTCGGGGGATGTCCTGGTGGGTCCGCAAGCGCTCCGCGCCCTCCGGCACGGGCGTCTCGAAGACGTAGGCGTAGGCGCACCGTGTCCGCCACTCACACCCCACGCAGGGCGCCGTCCTCGACGGGCAGGAGATCCATCTCAGGCGAGCCCCGAAGGTTCCCCGCAGGACCGAGCCCAGGTAGCCCTCAAAGGCTACCGGCCGGATCACCCGGTAGGTGAGCCGGTAGCGGGCTACCTTGAAGGAGTGAAGGGCGTCCCAGATGGGGATCAGGCCTCCTTCGGTAGGGGCGGTGGTGGGCGTGTCGCTCGCGTTGCTATGTTTTGGAAGCACGGTTCGCCGCAGGTGGGGGGGAGTCCTGGGGAAAGGCGAGGCGTGGGGGGAAGGGGCAGGCGTTCTGGATGCTGCTCTGACCGGCGAAGTGGAGCGTCGCGGAAGCGAATGTCAAGTCCCCTTCAGATCGGGGCGTCCTTTCACAGCTGGGGTTGCCCACCGTGCTTAATTGCCGGGAGTCTTGTGTCAATCCCCTTCAGATCGGGGCGCCTTTCACAGGTGTCGACTTCGACGCAGTCCTAAACTCGTGTCAATCCCCTTCAGGTCGGGACACCTTTCACCTTTCACAGACCCTATCAGTGGCACAGCAAGTCAGTCCGCGTTTCTTAGTGTCAATCCCCTTCCGATCGGGGCGCCTTTCACAGTTGTGTATTGCCATGCCTGCGGGCACGGGTGTGCTTGTGTCAATCCCCTTCCGATCGGGGCGCCTTTCACAGGGGGATCACGGAACAGACCAACGCCCTGCGTCAGCTCGTGTCAATCCCCTTCAGATCGGGGCGCCTTTCACAGAGCGGACTCGCTACCGGGGAGAGTTGGCGATCCACGCGTGTCAATCCCCTTTAGATCGGGGCGCCTTTCACAGACGTGAACGCAGCACCACCGATGGCGAAGGTCAAGTATCAATCCCCTTCAGATCGGGGCACCTTTCACAGCTGGGGCCCGGCCGACGTAATCGACAACGAGCTCTAGTGTCAATCCCCGCCAGATCGAGGCACCCTTTACAGTCAAGAAAACCATCGGCGTCGCGTTCGTGATTCTGGTGTCAATCCCCTTCAGATCGGGGCACCTTTCACAGAAAGGAGGTTTGCGGAAGTCAGGGATAAGGAGGACTTGTGTCAATCCCCTTCAGATCGGGGCACCTTTCACAGGCCAGGTCGGCTCCTGAACGAAGGAAAGGCCGCCATGTGTCTCAATCCCCTTCAGATCGGGGCACCTTTCACAGCTGTTGTCGAAAGCAGGTACTCCGGTGCCATCGGGTGTCAATCCCCTTCAGATCGGGGCACCTTTCACAGGGCTGCTGACCGGGCTGAGTCTTCTGGATGTCCTGGTTGTGTCAATCCCCTTCAGATCGGGCCACCTTTCACAGGTCCCATCGCGCTGGTCTGCCCGGAGATGTTCGTCGTGTGTCAATCCCCTTCAGATCGGGGCGCCTTTCACAGGAAGCAACTGAGCAGCGGGCAACGGGTGCAAGAGATGTGTCAATCCCCTTCAGATCGGGGCGCCTTTCACAGCCTTGGGTAAGGTGACTTATCCTTGGCTCAGTAAGAAGTGTCAATCCCCTTCAGATCGGGGCGCCTTTCACAGTATCCTCCTCTATGGAGGAGGAACGTTTGTCGTCGGTGTGTCAATCCCCTTCAGATCGGGGCGCCTTTCACAGGGCAAGGCATTTTCGGGGGGTTCTAGCTGCGGCGGAAGTCGAGATTCCGACGATGACATAAGATGTTGACAGAATGCGGTACTTTCTCTCCACGCAGGTGGTCAAACCGACCCCCTCTGACCCGTGGAACCCTCCCGGGGTTCTCCGATCCACTCCGAGCCCCCCCTTTCCAGACCGACTAGAAGTTGTGGTCGACGCGCTTGCCCTCCACGAGAGTCAGTGGCTCAGCTTCGCCCGCAGCTTCTCGAATTCCTCCCATGACCCGCCTCGTCCCCCCACTTGGCGAGGTCTTCTTCTCCGATCGCGCCCGTCCAGCCGATGAGGGCTCGCTGGCCCGCCACCGTCTTTCCGCCAGGAACAAAGCGGTTGCATCTTTGCAGTTTTAGTGCATAATTGCACCAAGGAGGCGCGCCATGGCTCCCAGGTATATTAGAAGGACACTGGAACCGGTCCTTGAAAGAGCCGCATCCGAATTCCCCGCCGTAGTCCTGACCGGTCCCCGGCAGTCAGGCAAGACCACGTTGCTGAGGCGCCTCTTTGGCGAGGAATGCCGGTATGTCTCCCTTGAGCTTCCCGATGTCCAGGCGGCGGCCATGGAAGACCCCCGCGGCTTTCTCCAGATGCATGCCCCGCCGGTGATTATCGACGAGGTTCAATGCGCGCCCATTCTTCTTCCCTACGTCAAGGAGAGGATCGACGCCCACCGGGATCGAACCGGACAGTACCTGCTCACGGGCTCCCAGAATCTCCTGCTCGCCGAGAAGATCACCGAGTCCCTGGCCGGCCGGGCGGCGATCCTCCGCCTGCTACCCCTTTCGCGCCGGGAGGCCGAGGGAAACCCTCAAGCCTGTCTGCCGTGGGAGCTCGGACAACCCCAGGGCGCAGGTTCGCAGGCCTCCTTCCAGAGTGTCTGGAAGGACTTCCTGCGCGGCGGCTATCCGGAGCTTGTCGCCAACCCCGGGCGAGACAACCACCTCTGGCATGCGGGTTACGTCCAGACCTACCTTGAGCGGGATGTCCGCACGATCCGCCAGGTGGGCAATCTGTCGCAGTTCCAGAGTTTCCTCAGGGCCTTGGCGGCGCGCACCGCCCAACTCCTCAGCCTGACCGATCTGGCCAGGGACCTCGGCGTGGCCGTGAACACGGTCAAGGCTTGGCTTTCCGTGCTAGAAGCCACCTACCAGGTGATCGTGCTCAGGCCTTACCACGCCGACGTCGGAAAGCGACTTGTCAAGACGCCGAAAGTCTACTTCACCGACACCGGCACACTCTGCTATCTCACCGGTCTGAAGGACCCCGAACACGCGGCCTCCGGCCCCATGGGCGGCCCGATCATGGAGACAGCCGTGCTTTCCGAGATCGTCAAGACCCTTACCCATCACGGACTGGACCCGCAGGTCTACTTCTGGAGAACCTCGGCCGGCACGGAGGTGGACATCGTCGTCGAGACCGGCGGGAGACTCGTGCCCATCGAAGTGAAGTTGTCCGCGACACCGCGCTCCGCCATGGCCTCCTCCATCAAGGCCTTCCGCGAGGACTTCGGCGACAAGGCACTGCCCGGCTACGTAGTCCATCCCGGCGATGTCCGGCTACCCCTCGGGGCGGGCCTGACGGCCCTGCCGTTTGCCGAGTTGTAGTATGTGAGACGTGCCCCCGCACGCTGAACCTGAACCTCTCCGGCGGCACGGGGCCAGGGCCGGCGGTCCCAAGATTCCCACGCAGAATCCCCTTCAGATCGGGGCGGCTTGCACAGGCCGAATGCCCGCAGACCCGAACGTACGGGGCCGGGGTGAGAGGTGTCAATCCCCTTCAGATCGGGGCGTCCTTCACAGGGCGACAACGGGCACTCGACGGGGCCGCATGTCCACGTGTCAATCCCCTTCAGATCGGGGCGTCCTTCACAGACGACATCGGTGGCGCCAACGTCTAACCATGGTCCTGTGTCAATCCCCTTCAGATCGGGGCGCCTTTCACAGTCCGGGAGAACAGAAGCTGTATCAAGCGGCGTTCCAGGTGTCAATCCCCTTCAGATCGGGGCGTCCTTCACAGGAGAAATACACTTACGACTTCACCGCGGAGATAACAGTGTGTCAATCCCCTTCAGATCGGGGCGTCCTTCACAGTGGCGAGTTGTCTCCCATGGGACAGAGTGTCGTGCGGGTGTCAATCCCCTTCAGATCGGGGCGTCCTTCACAGGGGGACGTCACCTATGTCAACCTGACCCTGTTCCTGTGTCAATCCCCTTCAGATCGGGGCGTCCTTCACAGGTCGGGAGGCGGTCTATGCTGTCGCAGACTTGCATGAAGTGTCAATCGCCTTCAGATCGGGGCGTCCTTCACAGGCCGCCGTCGTCACTTGCGTGGCACGGCACCACGCCACTTGTGTCAATCCCCTTCAGATCGGGGCGTCCTTCACAGGGCGTTTCGCGGCCCCGTCGGACGGAAAGTGGTTCCTTGTGTCAATCCCCTTCAGATCGGGGCGTCCTTCACAGCGTTGCGATTGGAGCGATCTTGATTACGTTCGGTTGTTTTCGTGTCAATCCCCTTCAGATCGGGGCGTCCTTCACAGCCGGGATCTTCCAGATCGTGTCCAGTTTAGGGCTACGTGTCAATCCCCTTCAGATCGGGGCGTCCTTCACAGACGCTTTCGGGAGAGGGCGTTCGGAGAGAAGTAGGTCTTGTGTCAATCCCCTTCAGATCGGGGCGTCCTTCACAGCGCGCCCCGTTCGCGGGGACGGTGGGGAACTTCTATGTGTCAATCCCCTTCAGATCGGGGCGTCCTTCACAGCTGCCGAGCCTAGATCCCATGGAACGAGCAGAATGGTGTGTCAATCCCCTTCAGATCGGGGCGTCCTTCACAGCTGGAACTGTTACGACGTTCCGGTGGGGAAATATAGGTGTCAATCCCCTTCAGATCGGGGCGTCCTTCACAGGGCAAGGCATTTTCGGGGGGTTCTAGCTGCGGCGCGAGTCGAGATTCCGACGATGACATAAGATGTTGACAGAATGCGGTACTTTTCCTCCGTACAGGGGGTCAAACCGCTTCCCTTCGACCCACGGAACCCTCCCGGGGTTCTCCGACCCACTTCGCGATCCCCCCTTCCCAGACTACATTGAAGTCGTGGTCTTCGGTTGCCGCACCCTTGCCCTCCACGACCACGGCCCGCTGGCACCGTTACGCACAGGACGTAGAACCTGAGGCCATTCTCGGCCGGAGCAACAGCCTGGGTCAGTTTCGCCCGCGGCCTTTCCATTTCCTCCCGCACCAGGGGACATTCGACGACGCTGATCGCAAGCTCCCCGACGGCCCCCCGGGCGCTTCTCAAACCCGCCTGCCGCGGCAGGCCCCGGCCACCCGGCGAGGAACGCAATCGCGATCAAGCGCCGTAGGCGACTTCCAGTCTATGCTCTTACTGGTGACGAGCTATGGGACATCTGGACCCGATCGACAGGGCCGTGGCTACATCGAGGCCAACCTTAACCGCCGCCTGACCCTTGAGGACGTAGCCGGGCGGGTGGGGTACTCCCCTCATCATTTCCTGCGGCTGTTCTGGGCCGTGACCGGAGAGACGCCCGGCGCCTACATCCGCAATCGCCGGCTGGCCGAGGCGGCCCGCCTCCTCGCCGAACGGGAGGACCGCATCCTCGACATCGCCCTGGAGTACCAGTACCAGTCGCAGGCCGCCCTGACCCGGTCGTTCAAACGGGCTACCGGAGGAGGAGTCGACATGGATCCAAGGTTTGAAGAGCGCGGCAAGATGATGGTGGTCGGCATGATCTACTACGGCGAGAACAAGAACAACGAGATCGCCGGGCTATGGCAGAGGTTCAACCCCAGATGCCCGGCCATCCCCAACGTGAAGGACGGGAGTGGCGCCTACGGCGTCTGCCTACGCCGTCTTCATCCACCGGGGTTCCCTCGGCAAGCTCGCGGCCACTTACGAGGGCATCTACCGAACCTGGCTGCCGAACTCCGACTATGCCCTGGCCGGCTCGTACGACTTCGAGGCCTACCCCGCGAGCTTCGACCTGGAGGACGAGACCAGGTGCGTGCTCGAGATCTGGGTACCTGTTAACATCGACGCCACGCGGCCGGCTGCCCTGGTCCGCAGCCGGCCGCGCTTTCCGTTCCCTCCGACGATCTAACGGCTTCTTCGCGCGTCGCCGCGACCGACCTCAAGCAGCATCACGCGGTTCTCAAGGTGATCGAACCTAGCTTCGAACCGGTCGAAGCGCTCCACCAATCCGGCCACGCTCTCGCACAGGAGCTTGATGTGGTCACGCTGCTCCTCAAAGAGCACACCGAGGGCGCGAAGGTCGTCTCTCGTGGCCATCTGATCCATGCGGGCGTCGAGGGCGCGAAGGTCGTCTCTCGTGGCCATCTGATCCATGCGGGCGTCGAGGGCGCGAAGGTCGTCCTTCGTGGCCATCTGGTCCACGCGGGCGTCGAGGGCGTGGAGGTCGTCTTTCGTGGCCATCTGGGCTGCGAGGGCGCGGAGGTCCTCTTTTGTGGCCATCTGTTCCATGCGGGCGTCGAGGGCGCGGACGTCCTCTTTCGTGGCCATCTGGTCCATGCGGGCGTCCATCTGGTCCATGCGGGCGTCGAGGGCGCGGAGGTCGTCTTTCGTGGCCATCTGTTCCATGCGGGCGTCCATCTGATCCATGCGGGCGTCGAGGGCGCGAAGTTCGTCTTTCGTGGCCATCTGGGCCTGCATGCTCTTGAGGATGGCCATTACGTCGGTCAACTGGACCTGCTCCGACACGTTCATCACCCCTGCGGGTAAGCTCAAGGCTGCGGGTCGTAGGTGTGGGGCCATACTGTTCCAGCCGGGAGGGCACATCCCTCCGGGTGTCGGAAAAAACCTCCCCCCGTTCCCCGGACTACGGCAAGGGAGTCGCGGCGGGGAAGGGCCCTGCGACGAAGGGCCACCCGCGCCCGTCGCGCCGAAGGTGACGCCCCTTCGGCCTCTTCAGCCACGCTCCCCCAGAACGCGGCCTGGTTCGCCCTGGCCGCCCCGCTAGTCCTTGAGGCCGTTACCAGCAAACACTGATTGCGAATCTTCAGAGAGAGAAGGGAAAAGCACGTCTTCAGCGAACCGGGGTGCGTAATGCGTACTATGTCACATGCCAGAGGAGACAACTCCTCAACTTCGTCGAGAAGGAGGGCTCGGTTTGTCGTACATGTATGAGTGGGAGCTTGGGAAAGCCTCGGATGTCCTGGTTAATGAACTCCTAAAGCTGAAAGGTGGTGAGACTTTCGTTATCACGGCCGACACCCTCAGCGACAAGAGGGTGGTCGACGCCACGGCCAGAGCGGCCTTCGCCGCGGGGGCCAAGCCGATGGTCATCTGGACCAGCACACCCCTGGGGACAGGGCGGATGACCGACGCGTGGCTTCCCGCCGAAGCTATGAGGGCGGCTCTCAAGTGCGCCGACGCTTGGGTTGAGTTCAACTACCAGTACCTGCTCTACTCCGAGACCTACGACATCGTAGCTAAAGAGAATAAGAAGATGCGTTTCCTCTGCCTGCCGGCCATGCACGTAGACGTTTTTGTCAGGCTGTTCGCGCGGGTGGAGCCCCGGTCTCTGGCCAAGTTCGTCACTCGGATTGCCGAGCTCACCAGGCAGGCGAAACACGTCCGGCTGACCACGTCGGCCGGGGAAGACGTGGAGTTTGACAATCATCCGGATTACCCGATTTTTGGCTCGACCGGATACGCCGACACGCCTGGCACCCACATGCTGGCCGGCCAGATCGGCTGGGCCCCCGCATTCGACACGGTAAACGGGACAATCGTGTTTGATGGGTCACTGGTTCCCCAGATCGGTATCGTCACCCAGCCGGTAAAGCTCACGGTTAAGAACGGCACGGTGACCAAGATCGAAGGTGGCCGCGAGGCTACCCAGTGGGAGGCCTTCCTCCGGAGCTTCAACCATCCGCAGATGATGCGCCTGGCTCACGTGTGTTATGGGTTCCATCCCGGCGCCAAGCTAACCGGTCAAATCGGCGAGGACGAACGCGTCTGGGGCTGCACCCAGTGGGGGCTGGGAGCCGTGGGCACCTTCCTGGCCCCGCCCGAAGGGGTCGCCGCTCCGTCCCACAGCGACGGCGTGTCTTTGAATACCTCAGTCTGGCTTGACGGCCACCAGATCGTCGACAACGGCCGGGTCATCCATCCCGAGCTCAAGGAGCTCGCGCGCGCCGTCGGCAAGGAGTGACCCCCGATCCGGGGAGCTGCCGTGCGCGCCGCTGTAGACTTGTGGGAGGTGTCTAGTGATGGGGAGACGCACGAAAACCGTGGTTCGCTTGGTCGCGGTCGCCGCCGTAGTCTGCGTGATGATCGGCGTCCTGGCGGGCTGCAAGCCGGCCCAGCAGACGGACCGGCCCAAGCTGGTGCGGTTCATGCTGGCCAACACGCCGAACATGGATCCCGCGACTGGTTCGGATGAGGCCAGCTCCGCGACGTTCTGCAATCTTTACGATACCCTGGTCTTCCCCAATGCCGACGGAACGGTGGCCAATAGCCTCGCCACCGCCCACCGGGTTTCGGCTGATGGTCTGACCTGGGAGTTCGATCTTCGCCAAGGGGTCAAGTTCCACAGTGGCAACGAGGTCACGGCGGAAGACGTGGCCTTCAGCATGACCCGGCTGACCGAAATCGGAGAAGGCTTCGGGTATCTGTTCAAGGGTCGGGTCAATGCCGCTACGGCCCCGAGCCAGTACACGGTCAGGTTCACTCTCAACGAGCCGTTCGGCCCCTTCCGGGCCACTCTTGTCCGGCTCTACGTCGTCGACAAGAAGACGGTCGTCGCCAACCAGGCGACCGGTAACTACGGGACCAACGGTGATTACGGGAAAGCCTGGCTACAGAGCAACGACGCCGGCAGCGGACCTTACACGGTCACTGAGTTTCAGCAGGACCAGTACCTCCTGGCCGGCAAGTTCGCCGACTACTGGGGCGGCTTTGACGAGAACAACCCGGATCAGTTCAAGCTGCTCTCCTCGGCCGACCCGGTGACGGTGAAGACCATGATATCCCGCCGGGAGCTCGAGATCACCAGCACTTACGAGCCCATGGAGAACTACACGGCCATGGACGCCATTGACGGTGTGGATGTCGCCAGGTTCGCCGTTGGCAGCCTGATGAGCCTCACCCTCAACAATCAGAGGCCGCCCACGGATGACGTTCATTTCCGGAAGGCGATTGCCTGGGCCATCGACTACGCCACAATGGTCAGCCAGATCTACCCCGGCAGTCTGAAGGCCAACAGCGTGGTTAGTCGCGTGGTGGCGGGCCACGACCCGACCGCCTCGAGCTTCACTCTGGATATGGACAAGGCTCTGGCCGAACTGAAGCAGTCCAAGTACTACTCGAAGCTCAGCCAGTATCCGCTGGAGGTGGCCTGGATTGCCGAGACCCCCGACCGCGAGAAACTGGCCCTGCTGATTCAGGCCAACCTGACCCAATTGGGCATCACGGTCAACGTGGTCAAGCTGCCCTGGCTGTCCCTGGTGGACGACTCATCGAAGGCCGCCACGACCCCGCTCAGCGCCACCGTCTTGACGGCGCCCGACTACTCCGAAGCCGGTTCCCAGCTAGTGGCCCGGTTCCGGTCGAAGCCGGTGGGCTCCTGGGAGCGGTGCGAGTGGGTGAGCGACCCGGCCATTGACGCGGCCATCGACGAGGCCATCGCTACGACCGACCTCGACGCCCGGCTCCAGAATTACAAGGACATCCAGAAGACCCTCATGGACGACTGCGTCACCGTCCCGCTCTTCGACCAGACCGACTTGATAGCTTACCAGTCGGGCTACATGGTCTGGGATGCGGCTGACCAGGCCAAGCAAGGCCAGCCTGTGGTCCCGGTCATGGGGTACCTGTGGTACATGCGCGGCATCAAGATCTATCCCGACAGGATGCCGAAGTAGGCCGGACGACCAGCTGTCCGCTAGGTTTGTCGAAGGAGGACCGGGTGGGGGGCAGTGTGACTCAGGGATACGCCTCCCACCCCGTCCTTCGGAGCGGTCGGCCCGTGAGCGTCGTTTTTGGGGGGTTGGATTGTGACCACCACGAGCTACCTGCTACGAAGACTCGGCTGGTCGATTCTGGTCCTGGTTGGCCTTTCCATGACGATCTTCGTCATCGCCCGCGTCGTGCCCGGCGATCCGGCCCGGATGGCCCTCGGCCCACGGGCCCCGGAGGAGGTCGTGGAGCAGCTCCGGGAAGAGATGCACCTCAATGAACCCCTCTACGTTCAGTACATCTACTGGATAAAGGGCGCCGTCCGCGGTGACTTCGGCTACTCCCTCATGACCAAGAGACCGGTCATGGATGATCTCAAACAGTTCGCGCCCAGCACGATTGAGTTGGTAGTGATGGCCGGGCTTCTCCAATCCGCTCTCGGACTACTGCTGGGCATCATCGGGGCCATGTACGCCAATCGTGCGATTGACACGACCATCCGGGTGATGGGCTATGTCTTCGTGGCCACGCCCTCGTTCGTTGTGGCGGTCTTTCTCCTTTTGGTCTTCGGTTTCTGGTGGCCGATTCTTCCAGCCATCGGAGGACGCCTCAGTCCGTCGATTGCTCTCCAAAGCATCACGGGCTTCGTGACACTGGACGCCCTGTTGCAGGGGAACCTCCGGGCCTTCGGCGACGCCCTGGCCCACCTGATCCTACCGGCCCTGGCTCTCGCCCTCGGCGGCATGGCCCAGGAGGCCAGGATCACCAGGGCCTCCATGCTCGACAACATGGGTAAGGACTACGTGTCGTCGCTCATCTCGCAGGGGGTGCCCCGCCGCGTCGTGATGTCGAAGTACCTACTGCGGCCCTCCGTCATTCCTACGGTGTCCATCATGGGGCTCGATTTCGCGTCCCTTTTCGGCAACGCCTTTCTGGTCGAGCTCGTCTTCACCTGGCCCGGCTTGTCTCGCTACGGGATCATGTCCATGCTCCGCAAGGACCTCAACGGCATCTGCGCCGTGGTCTTGTTCATGGGCCTGGTCTTCGTGGTCATGAACCTCGTTGTGGATGTCGTCGTGTCGCTCCTCGATCCGCGCATTAGGCTGGGCGCGAAGTAACCACTTCAGGGGGTGAGACCGCCGATGGAGAAGCGCCATCTGTTCGGCCAAGCTTGGTACAAGTTCTCGCGGAGCAAAGCCTCCGTTGTCGGAGCCGTTCTCGTGCTCATAGTGGTTGGCTTGGCCCTGCTGGCCCCATTCGTATCTCCGCATCCCGAGCAGGCGGGGCCGTACGTCGACTTTGATAGGGCCAACCAGTCGCCCTCCAGCGGCTACCTTCTGGGCACCGACAACATGGGCCGGGACATCCTGAGCCGGCTCATCTTCGCTCTAAGGCCGGGGCTCCTCATGGGTATCCTGGTGCTGGCCATATCCGTGCCTATCGGTTTCGGGTTGGGCCTGATCGCGGGCTACAATCGCGGCTCCCTTCTAGACTCCTTGATCATGAGAGTAACGGATATCTTCCTTTCCGTGCCGCCCCTCATCCTGGCCCTGGCCATCGCCTCGGTGCTGGAGCCGAACCTGACCCACGCTATGATGGCCATCACCGTGATGTGGTGGCCCTGGTACTGTCGCCTCGCCTACAATGTGGCCTCATCCATCAAGAACGAGTACTATGTCCGCTACGCCGAGCTAACCGGGGCCAGCACCTTCCACATCCTGGCCAGGGAGATCTTGCCCAACTGCCTTTCTCCGGTCTTGACCAAGATGACTCTCGACATGGGGTGGGTCATCATGACGGGGGCCTCCCTCAGCTTCGTGGGACTCGGTGAGCAACCGCCGGCCCCCGACCTGGGGAATATGGTCTCGGCCGGAGTGAAGTACCTCCCGGATTACTGGTGGATGACTGTCTTTCCCGCCATTGCCATCGTTGTCATCGTCTTGGGCTTCAACCTTCTGGGCGACGGAATACGCGACCTGTTCACTGTGGAGGAAGCATGATGGCGACCGACACTGTTCTGGAAGTCAATGACCTTCAGGTCTCCTTCCGAGTCTACGGGGGCAAGACGCGGGTCCTTGACGGGGTCAACCTCCGCGTGGCCAAGGGCCAGAGGGTTGGCCTGGTCGGGGAGGCCGGTTGCGGGAAGACAACGACCCTCAAAGCCATCATGGGTATCCTCCCGAGCCAGGCGGTCATCGAGGGGGGTCAGATCCTCTTTAGAGGGCAGGACTTGCTGAAGGCCAGCCCGGCCGCTGTTCAGTCTTTCCGACAGCGCGGGGCGGCGATGATCTTTCAGGACCCCACCGCGGCGCTGAACCCCGTTTTTACGGTTGGGGACCTGCTTCAGGTGGGATTGAGATACGCGACCGAGTCCCGCGGGAAGACGGATAAGGCCCACCTGATCAAGCGGTGCGCGGAGACTCTCACCGAGGTCTCCCTGCCCGACCCCGATCGGATCATGAAGACCTATCCCTTCCAGTTGAGCGGGGGAATGAGGCAGCGGGTCTGCATCGCCGCGGCCATGACCGCCACAAGAGAAGTTCTCTTGGCCGACGAGCCCGGGACGTCACTGGACGTGACCATTCAGGACCAGATACTTCGCCTGATCACCGGTCTGTCCGAGACCAAGGACCTGGCGGTCGTGCTGGTGACCCACTCCCTGGGCGTGGTGCGCGAAGTGACGGAGTACGTCTACGTTATGTACGCGGGCGTCATCGTCGAGGGAGGGCCTACGGCGGAGGTCTTTGCTAGGCCCCTCCATCCCTACACCGCCGCCCTCATGGAGTGCATCCCCCGCCTCACCGGCCAGGGCTTCGCGGAAGGCATTCCGGGGAGGCTTCCCGACTACCGCAATCCGCCAAGAGGCTGCCGTTTCTCGCCGCGCTGTCCGCAGTCTCTGAAGACCTGTGGGGAGGCCAAGCCTTCCCTCCTGGACGCCGGTGGCCGTCACATGGTCGCCTGCTATCTACGGGCGAGGTGAACGATGAAGATGGATGATGTGCTGAAGGTCACTGGCCTCAAGAAGTACTTCACCGTGGGAAAGAACGTGATCCTCCGGGCGGTGGACGGCGTTGACCTTTCGGTGTGCCGGGGGGAGACCTTGGGACTGGTCGGGGAATCCGGCTCCGGTAAGAGCACGGTGGCCTACACCATCGTCGGGATGTACCAACCAACGGCCGGGACGATTGCCCTGAACGGGAAGAACGTAGCCGGCGCCGCGGTTAGGAGAACCTTGGCCCAGAAGGGGGCCATCCAGATTGTCTTCCAGGATCCCGGCTCATCCCTGAATCCCCGGCGAACGATCGCGCAGAGTCTCGGCCTTCCGTTGCGGCTGCACCGGAGAGTGTCCGCCCGCGATCTTCCGGAGAAGGTGGCCGAGCTTCTGACCTTGGTCGGCCTGCCCCCGGAGTACAGCGACCGAAACCCTCACTCCATCGGCGGGGGAGAGCGCCAGCTTGTGGCTGTGGCCAGGGCCCTCGCGACCGACCCGATAGTCATGATCCTGGACGAACCCACTTCGGCTCTCGACGTTTCGATTCAGGCCAAGGTCATCGCTCGCTTGGCTGACCTACAGTCGCGGTTGGGTCTGTCCTACCTGTTCATTACTCACGACCTCAGCCTCATGCGCAATGTCGCCAGCCGAGTGGCCATCATGTACCTGGGCAAGGTCTCGGAGCTGGCGCCTACGGCCGCTTTCTTCCGCGACCCTCTTCACCCCTACACCAGGATGCTCCTGTCGGCCATCCCTGTCGTCACGGCGGCCGAGGAGGAGTTGAAACCAAGGAAAATCCTTTCAAAAGGGGAAATCCCCAGTCCGGTCAACGTCCCGCCGGGCTGCGGTTTCAGCCCTAGGTGCCCAGAGGCCACGCCGGTCTGCTCCAAGGTTGACCCGGCGATGGTCCAGACGTCCGACACCCACTGGGTACGGTGCCATGTCTATGGAGCGACCGGTGGCCCGGCGGGGTAGACGGAGGCCAAGAGGAGGATCTGCCAACTTGCGGGAGTCGCAGAAGGGAACCTCGCCTAGGGGTCAGATGGACTGGGGTGAGATTGACGCGGTCCTTCCCCAGAAGACATTCCAGGAACAAGCCTACAACATTATTAAGACAGCGATTGTGACCGGCCGTCTGGAACCGGGTGAAGTGCTTTCGGCCAAGTTCGTGGCCAAGGAACTCGGCATCTCGGGGACGCCGGTCAGGGAGGCTCTCATCCGGCTGTCGCACAAGGGTCTGGTCGAGCCGGTGCGCAACAGAGGCTTTCGTGTTTCGCAGGTCACGGATCAGGAGTTGGACGAGATCTTTCAGGTTCGAAGTTTACTGGAGCCGTGGGCTGTGGGAAAGGCGGCGGGGTCGGTCTCCATGGAGACCCTGCGCCAGGCGAACGCGTTGGTGGACCGGATGTGCGCCGCGGCCACGGACTCTGATCTGCCCGAGTTTCTGAGGCTGGACACGGAGTTCCATCTTCTGCTGGTGGGCGCGTCCGGCAACACGACTCTAGTTGGGATTGTCGCGGAGCTCCGCGAGCGGATGCATCTCCACGGCCTGGAGCGTATCGCCCGCGAGGGTGGGCTAACGGCCGTGGCCGAGATCCACCGCCAACTACTCGATGCTGTCGCCAATGGTCAGAGCGAGGAAGCTTCGAGATTGACCTTGGAGCATCTCCAGTACACCCGGACCACCTGGGCCGATTCAAAAGCGGAGGCGCGTTGAGATACCTAACAGGAAGTGACCTGGCTGCCATCATCTCGATGAAGGAAGCCATCGCGGCCGTGCGCTCGGGTTTCTCGGCCCTCTCGGCGGGTGAAGCGATCTCCCCGCTCCGCACGGCCATAGTCCTACCGGGTCTCGGCGATGTCCTGATCATGCCGGTCTACCTGCCGGCCGAGAAGACGACCACGGTCAAGGTTGTGTCCATCTGCCCCGGCAATAGGGAGCGAGGCCTTCCCTTGCTGCAGGCCCTGGTCCAGGTTTTCGACGCCGAGACCGGGACGCCGCTGGCGGTGATCGACGGGATCGGACTTACCCGGCTGCGGACGGCGGCCGCCTCCGGTCTGGCCACGGATCTTCTGGCCCGGCCGGACAGCCGAACCGTCGCCGTCATCGGCGCCGGCGTGCAGGGGGGTTCTCAGCTTACGGCCGTGTGCGCGGTCAGGGCCATCGAGAAGGCCTGGGCGTTCGACGTGGACAAGGATAGGCTCACCGCCTTTTGCGAGCGGATGACCCGCGAGCTTGGGCTGCCCGTGGCGCCGGCCGCTTCCGCCGCCGAGGCCGTGCGGGCCGCCGACGTGATCTGCACCGCCACAACGGCGCCCGACCCGGTCATTCCCGACGCCGCGGTGAAGCCCGGCGCCCACGTCAACGCCATCGGCGCCTACAGGCCCCACACGCGTGAGCTACCCGGGGAGCTGGTCCGGAGAAGCAGGCTCTTTGTCGACTCCGTCGAGGCCTGTCTTGAAGAGGCCGGGGACATCATCATTCCCATCCAAGCGGGCCTCTTCAGCCGCCGGCACATAGTGGGCGAGATAGGGCAACTGATCAATAGACAGATACCAGGGCGGCTCTCCGACCAGGAGATCACCCTGTTCAAGTCGGTCGGAGTGGCGGTTCAAGACGGAGCGGTGGCCACCGCCATCGCCCGCAAAGCCGAACTCCTCGGCGGAGGACTTCATCTACCTGGCTGAGACCACCATCTACGTGGCTGAGACTACCATCTACGTGGCTGAGACCACCATGATCCGAGGAGGCGCGAGTGATGGACGGGCAGTGGGATTGGGAATTGACCAAGGCGGCGCGCACGCTGGTGCGCGAGTTGTTCAAGCTCAGACCCGGGGAGACCCTGGCCATTACAGCCGACACGGAGACAGATGAGCGGGTCGTCGACGCCACGGCCAGGGAGGCATTCGCGGCGGGGGCCAAGCCGCTGGTCGTCTGGACATCCACGCCCGCCGGGGTGAGCAAGGCGGCCGATGCCAGCTTGCCGGTCCAGGCCCTCGGGAAGCTTCTCGCGGGCGCCGACGCCTGGGCGGAGTTCAACCGAAAGTGGATCCTCTACTCGACACCCTATGAGATAGCCATGAAGGACAATCCCAAGCTGCGCCACTACTGCCTCACGGGAGTGGCCACCGCCAGCATGGTTCGCTGCCTGGGCCGGGTTGACTACCGGTCCCTCAAGGGCTTCGGCGAGACGCTGGCCGAACTCGTCCGGGGGGCGACCCACGTGCGCATGACCTCCAAGGCCGGCGAGGATGTCTCCTTCGACAATGTTCCGGGCCGTCCGATCCTGCTCGTGGACGGGTACGCCGACGCCCCGGGGACGCACATGATGGCCGGACAGGTGGCCTGGACTCCATCGCTTGAAAGCGTCAACGGCACAATTGTGTTGGACGGTTCGGTCTCCCCGGGTATCGGGGTAGTGCGGACCCCCGTGACCGTGCGAGTCGAGAAGGGCCGCGTTGTCGCGGTCGAAGGCGGCCAGGAGGCCGCGACCTACGAAGCGTGGCTGAGGGGTTTTGGTCACCCGCAAATGCTTTCCGTGGCCCACACGGGAATTGGCTTTCTTCCCGGCGCCGGACTCGTCGGCGACATCCTCGAAGACCAGAGAGTCTGGGGTTCGACGACCTGGGGCTTTGGCAGCATCGGCGCGTCTCTCCTCCCTCCCTCCGGCGTTTCAGGGCCGTCCCATTCGGATTCTGTCTCCCTCGACACGACGGTCGAGTTGGATGGCCGGGTCGTGTTCGAGAAGGGGAAAGTGGTGGAGGAGAGCCTGAGAGAAACGGCTGTTTCGCTCGGCAAGGCATCGTAGGGTTGGGGGGTCGGTGCGGAGGTGAACGAGAGTGCTCTTGCGGGAAGCGATCCTGGCCCGGCGGAGCGTCCGCCGCTACACCAAGCAGGCCATCGGGCTTCAGCGGCTTCTGGCCTTGGTCGACAGTGGCCGGTGGGCGCCGAGCGCCAGTAACCTTCAGGCCTGGGAGTTCATTCTCATTCAGGACCCGGACACGGTCCGGTCGCTGGGCAGCCTGGCCCCGGGCATTTCGGCCGGGGCCGAAGCCATTGTCGTTATCTGCGCCGACCGGGAGAAGGCTCGTCGGAAGGCGGGCGAGGGCGGGGAGCTTTTCGGTCTCATGGACGCGTGCTTCGCGGCCGAGAACATCCTTCTAGCCGCGACGGACGCCGGTCTGGGCGCCTGCGTCGTGCGCTCCTTTCATCAGGACGCGGTCCGCCGTGTTCTGGCCGCGCCCGACCACATGGTTCCTGAGCTACTCATAACCCTGGGCTATCCCGAGGCGCCCCTCCCCAGGGGCCCCAAGCGCCGCGGCCTGGAGGACCTCGTTCATGTCGATCGCTGGGGGTGTCGCCTCCAGGAGGGCGAGCCGGCCGAAGCGGGGATCGCCGGGGCCGCTCCCACCGCCGCTCTGTCTGACGTTGAAGCAGTGACCCCTCCAGCGCTCGACTTGACCGCCCGACCGGCGAGCGACGGCCAGAGCGCCGACGCCGCCACCCTGCGCACGGCCCTACGGCTGCATTTGGGTTACCTCGCCGCCAGTGCGCACGGGCTTCTGACGGAACCGCCAAGTTACGGACCCTATCGGCTGGTGGACTCGCTGAGCCGGCTCATCTCCGTGATGGATCAAGTCGGATTGGCCGACCAAGCGCTCCTACACGCACGGCGTCTGATCGAGGAGGGGAAGCTCGACGTCGTGGACGACGCCGATAGGTTCCGCCGCATGGTGGGCGAGGTCCTGCGAGTTTTGGTCGGCTAGTCACAGTGGACGAGGCCGACGCCCAGCACCACCGGAAGCTAGCCCGATGGAGACAGCCCCGCCTCCGCCCGGCCCTACACCGCCGGCGCCGTCCCCTGTGAAGGCTTGGGGGCGTTGTACTTGGCGTTGAAGTCCGGGTCGGACATGGTCAGGTAGATGATGCCCTCGACAAGCCCGATCAGGGACGGGATGCCGGTCCAGCAGAAGAGAAGGTAGAGAATCCCCAGGCCGGCCTCGCCGAGGTAGAACTTATGCACGCCCAACCCGCCGATAAGTATGCCGAAGAGCCCGGCCGCAAGCTTGACCCGACCGACCGCATCCGGCGCCGACGGCACCGCCGACAGCTTGTTGGAGCACGTCTCGCAGTACATCTTGCCGCCGACCTTGTTGGCGCAGACGTCGCAGAGCCCCTTGCCGCAGGAGACGCACACGCCGACAGCCGACTTGCCCGGATGAGAGTTGCAGTCCATGGTGGTGACCTCCGATCGAGCGGTGACTCACGGGCGAGTCTATTCAACGGGAGGCGGCCGTCTTCCTTGGGGGCGGCTGCCATCCGTGGCTGATCGGCCCAAAGACAAACGCCAACTGCCAGGTTCGCGGCGGCCGTGGTATCCTTGTCGTGGGTCAGGCGGATACCGGCCTTGCCGCCGTCATCTGGACCCGGGCAGGGAGAGGCGATCGCCGTGCTCGGCAGGATCATCACCGCAAGCGTGGCCAGGGTTCGAGACATTGACGCCGACGAGTACTGGCTGATTGCCAGAGCCGGCCCCGACGTGCCTCCGCTCGTGCGGCATGCCGAGTTGGCGCCGAGCGAAGCTCTCTTCCGGACCTACCTCGCCCAGTGGAGGGGGTGCCCCGGCGAACAATGGTGGCCACACTACTCCTCTGCCTTCTCTCGGGAGATGGAGACCGAGGAGAAGGTCGCCGGTCTGCGGGCTCTCGTGCGGGCCGCGGAAGCCGGGAAGACCGTCGCTCTCTTCTGCTTCTGCCCCGACCCCCGCTTCTGCCACAGGCAGTTGGTCGGCGCTTACCTCCGAGCCCGTGGGGTTGGGGTGGAGGAGTGGTCCTCGGCCACATCGAGCCAGCTGGCCATCGCTTTTCCGACTGGCTGAAACCTTCACCTCGCCCGCCACTTCCGACCGCCTCGCCTGTCATGTCCCATCCCGGTCCCGCCTATCAATAGAGGGAGACGGCCAGTCGGTGAAGCCGGCCCGCGGGGAAAGGTGGCGCCCTTCCGTGGTTGTTCTGAGACTGAGATCGCCCCTGGCCGCGGCTGCCCTGGGTCTTGTCCTCCTGGCCACCCTTGGCTTGGCCATTCTCCGGGTCGACACGGTTTGGGTCGCTCGCTCGGAGGTTGTCGTAACGGGCGACTGGGGCGCGGCCGAGGGCCAGTTCGGACGCGGGGCCGGGGCCGACGGCCGCCCCCGCGGGCCCCAGGCCATCGCCGCCGACGAACGGGGCGCCCTGGTCGTGGCCGACAGCCTGAACTCCCGCATCCAGATCTTCGATCCCGAGGGCCGGCTCCTCGGGGTCTTCTCCCTCACCGGCGAAACCGCCCCCTCCCAGACCGAAGACGACCGGGCCGCCGTCTACGGGCGGCTCGACCCTTGCCTGGCCTGGGGTTCCGGCTTCCGTCCCCAGCCCGACGTCGCCGCGCCGGCCCGGCCTCTCGCGACCCCGGTCGCGGGCGATGGTCAGGGTCTCCAGCCATCCGGCGGCGATTCCGACACCCAGCCGACTACCGGGGACCAAGAAGCCGTCCGGCCCCTCTCACCGCCCTACATCACCGATCTGGCCCTCTCCGGCGGCGCCTGGCGGCTGGAGGCGACCTCGGGCCGCATCGACCCCGCCTCCGGTCCGGACATCTACCTCCTGGCCGGTTGGGAGGGTGTGGTCCTGGCCGCCGACGCCGCCGGGACCCTCAAGTGGACCCGGGACCTCTCGACCCCGACCCGCTTTGCCGAACTTCGCGACCCCTACGACCCCCAGGCCCCGGTCACGCCAGAATCCTGGGCCGGCTTCATGCTCGATCTCGACACCCTTCACGGCGGTGGCGTGGTCGTGGCCGGCTACGAGCTCCTGCCCGACAAGCTTCTCTACTTCCTTCGCGCCCTGCCCGAGGTCGAGGGCGATCCCGAGGACCTCTGCGCCTACGAGTTGGTCCGCGACGGCTCGGTGAAGGTTGACGACTCCCTGCCTATCGCCCTGGAGGTCGAGTCGGTAGCCGTGGGCAGCGACGGCCTTCTCTATGTCGTGGCCGCCAGACCCGAGGTGGGGGAGGCCGGGAGTGGTCTTTCCCCTGCCGACAGCGGCTCGCGCGCCACCTCCGGCGCCAACCCCTTCGTTCGGGAGGTCTGGGTTTTCACCTCCGGCGGCCGGGCTAAGGGCAAGCTCGACCTCGATTGCCTGACCTACACCCGCTACCTGCGGCTGGTGGGTGTCGATGGCCGGGGACTTATCTGTGCCCGCCTGGGTGGGGCGGGGAGCCCGGACTGCCTGGCCGTTTTCGACGGCGCGGGCCGAGCCGTCCTGACCATCCCTCTTGCCGGGGACGCGGGAGACAAGGCGGAAGTGGCCGACGTCTACCTGGGCGGCGACGACGCTCTCTACGTCTCACTGGCCACGGACGAGGGCTACCAGGTCGTCCGCTACAGGCTGGGCGGGGAGAAGCGTCTGGCCTGGCGGTGGGCAAAGGGGGGATAGGGCTGCCCCCGCTCAAGGAGAGCGCACGTCGCTCTTCGACGACTCAGCCAGGGCCGCCGCCAGGCGGTCGATTTCGTCGCGGCTGGTGAAGAAGCCCTGGTACCCGGAGTAGTCGGGCCCGGCCCCGGCGTAGTAGGTTTACTGGTCCCGGCGGGATCTGAGGCCGCTACCCTTTATCACCGACTGTGACCACGACCATCTTGCCCGGTCTCCCCTTGCGACACTTCCAGGGTTAGGAGGTTGACTGCCAGATCCTGTCGAAGCGACTTACGTTGCGAGATGCGGTTTCCATTTCGTGAGGTGACCCCATGTGAGTGAGGGGCAAGTTGCTCGGTTCCGGATCAAGAACGCGGCCAGTCAGCTTCCCGGTGATCCCGAGGCCTTATTTCGCGACCTGCGGGGCCGTGCACTCGAGGTCAAGCACCTATGGGCCCACCAGGCTGACATACTGCGGACGTACAGGGAACGCTACTCGACCAGTAATGACGTCGCCTTGCAGTTGCCCACGGGTAGCGGAAAGACGTTAGTCGGGCTCCTCATTGCTGAATGGCGTCGCCTCACGGAGGGCGAACGAGCCCTCTACGTCTGCCCGACACGGCAGCTTGCATACCAAGTTGGGGAGCAGGCCCAGCGATACGGCCTTAGAGTCCGTGTCCTCGTAGGGCGGCAAGCCGACTACCCTCAAGCGGAGTATGGGGATTACGTGACTGGCCAAGCCGTCGCTGCCACGACGTACAGCGCTGTCTTCAACTCGAACCCGCGCCTGGACGATGCTCAGACTCTGGTCCTTGACGATGCGCACGCCGCCGAGAACTACGTTGCTGATGCATGGACCGTGAGGATTGCCCGGTCCAATCCGTTATACGAGGATTTGCTGAGCCTTCTCGCACTGGGCCTCGGCCCGGGCACTGCCGCACGGTGCCGGGGTGCGGACTACTGCGATGTCGTGGACAAGGTACCTATACCCCGGTTCATGCCCCTTGAGGACGCGCTTACAAGCCTACTAAACGTTCGTAGAGACAACCTGGGCTCCGGATGGTTTCCATGGCTGATGCTGAGGGACCGTCTGACTGCGTGCAACGCCTTCGTCAGCTGGTCTGAAATCATCATCCGGCCCCTCTTTGCCCCGACGGAAACCCACGCCGCGTTCCACTCCGCAACGCAGAGAATCTATATGTCCGCTACACTGGGCGAGTCAGGAGAGCTTGAGAGGCTGTTTGGCGTGAGGCACATAGATAGGATTCCTCTTCCGGGAGGACTGGACCGGCAGGCAGTGGGTCGACGTCTGGTGCTCTTCCCCGACCGGGCCCTCAGTCAACAGGACGCCCTAGAGACAGCGCTTGTCGCCATAGGCGGCCAATCTCGGAGCCTCGTTCTCTGCCCTGCCACCAGACTATGTGAAGACTTCGTAGGCGCGCTGAGAAGGTCCTTGCCCGGCCACGACATCCTTCGTGCCGATGATGTCGAGCAATCCATGACTCGATTCACAGATTCCGACCATGCATGTCTGGTCTTGGCCAACCGGTATGACGGCCTCGACCTTGCGGATGAGGCGTGCCGACTGGAGGTCATAGATGGCCTACCCAGCGCGACCAACCTTCAGGAGAGGTTCCTGTGGTCTCGCCTCAATGCCACCAGCCTCTTGAAGGAGAGAGTGCGTACCAGACTGGCCCAGGCACTGGGAAGGTGCACCAGGAACGCGACCGACTACGCCGCAGTAGTCATACTAGGTAGAGAGGTATTCGACTTCTGCGCGCGCCGAGAGAATCTGCGCGGAATGCACCCCGAACTGCTCGCCGAGCTCGATTTCGGTATGGAGCAGTCGGCAGATCGCCAACATCCTCAGGAGTACCTGGAGTTGCTTGACGCGTTCTGGGAACAGGGTGCGGACTGGGATGTGGCTAACGACGCGATCCTCGCCATGCGTGCGGATGTGCAGGCTGCCCCGCTGCCCGAAGAGGAGACCCTGGCCACTACGTGCCGGGATGAAGTTGACTACCTCTATCATCTATGGGGGGGTGACTGGGACAGAGCCCTTGAGTGCGCTAGGCGCGTCGCTGACAGGCTGGGCGGCGACAACCTGCGGGGGTATCGTGGTCTTTGGTACTATCTCGCCGGAAGTACCGCTTGGCTCCTTGCGCGCGAGGACGGCGAGGACAGTCCGCAGCGACGTGTCGCACTGGACCTCTTCAGGAGGGCCACAGAAGCAGCAGGTACCGCCCCCTGGCTCGCGCGACTTGTGAGGCATATCGGCCTTCCGGAACAAGGCACGGGTGTGGACGAGGCTCTGTCCCAAGTGGTTGATCGCCTGGTGGACAGGCTATGCGCCCTGGGTCTGGTGGGCGAACGGTTCGAGCAGGCGATGGTCGCTTTGTCCGACGCCACTGATCAGGATAGTCCCGATGCCTTCGAACACGCACTGGCCGAACTGGGAGGCTACCTCGGGTTTCAGGCGGACAGGCCGGAAGGTACTGCCACCCCCGACGCAGTCTGGGAGTTGGAGGATCAGTACATCATCGCCTTCGAGGCCAAGAGCGATGCAACACCCGGACGGATCTCCGTCAGTGACCTCAGGCAGGCCGGGGGACACTATAACTGGTTGCGGGCCAACAGGAGTTGCGGGAGCGCTCAGCCACTTGTGGTGCTGATTACTCCTCACGCAAGGCTTGACCCTGCGGCCACGCCTCATTCCGCGAATCTGTACCATGTCTCGGTCGGCGACCTTCGCGCAAGGGTAGGCGCCCTGGCCGCATGCCTCAGGAGCGCAAGGAGCCACGCGTGTGACCGTGACACGCTTGCCGGGGCCCTGTCCGCAGGTCTGTCGGAGGCCGGCTTCAGCCCCATGGACGTTGTCGAGTGGCTCACTCAGACTGCAGTCGCAGATTTTGACCTGTAGAGGCTTATCCTGTTCGCTGGCGGCCCGGGCAAGCGGGGTCACCCCACGCGGATCACGCCCGGAGGTCCCTGCCTGTGCTCAGAGGCATGATCGGGCACCTCAGCCACGTGGTCCGGCGGACGATTGCTGCCCCCTCGGCTTCCTGCTGTCGTGTCTCGCGTGTCGGGCGGTCTTGGCTGTGGCTGGTGAGAGGCTTGTTTGCGTGCCTGGCGAGTTCGTGGCGTATGGTGTGTACGATACTCCGTAGGGTGGTTGCGTCGATCGCTACGTCGGCAGTCTCCTTTGCGGCCAGGACGTAGGCCGTCGCGCCCGGCACGGCCACCCACTCTCGGGCATGGGGTGGGACGTGAGCCAGGTAGTCCTTGAGGTAGAGCCTCCGTCCGGCGAAGCCGGCCTCATCGTGAGACCGAACAGGTAGTCGAGGGATACATCGTAAAGGTCGCCCGGCCGGACGAGGGTGTCGTTGCTGGGTTCTCGTTGATCCAGTTCGAACCTTGCCGGGTCACGGGTGAGCCTGCGCCCCTGGCCTGAGGGGGAAGGGGTGGGGGGGATCAGGGTCTTGCCGGCAGGGGCCGCACCCGGCCGTGACGTTGAAGCCCTGAACGCACGCTAAGGTAGGACACCTGCGTCTCGCCCTCGACGGAGGAGGTCTTCGGAACCGCGCTCGGGGCGCCAGGGCCGCCGCCCGAACGGAGGTTCAGGCCGCCAAGGAGGGGGGGAATCCGTGCGCAGGGGAATACCTTCTCCCACGCCATAGCTTCGCTCGGATTGCCAAGGACACGAGGTGATCACGCGGTGTTCGCGCTTTGGCGGCCCGGGGCCATCTTTGAGGCCTACGCCGGGTACTGGTACGGAGAGGGATCCCGTGTCGTCGTACTCGACGATAGGGTCGTCATTTGGGAAATCCCGTGGCACGGTACAATCGAGGGTTTCCAGGCGACCGACTCGGACATGTGGGCCTTCCTTCACCGCATGCAGGCACTCATGGCCAGCCTCAAGGCTCGCTACTGCGACCCACTGGTCCTCGACGGCGTCACCTGGTCACTACGCATGGCAGTAAGCGAAGACCAGCTGTCCAGCCAAGGCAGCAATGCCTTCCCCCCAAGCTGGCCAGCCATTGTCCGTGAGATCGAGGATCGCCGGTCCCCAGAGGTTGACTAGAGACCGTCCGGAACAGGCCTAGAACAAGCCCACTTGCTTGGCCGCCGGCTCCGAGGCCGCTCCGGTAGCCACGATCCGCTCCCAAGCCACCAGGGTCAGGTCGGCCGCTCGGATATCCCCCGCGTCGACGACCGCAGTGGTGGTCGCGCCGAAGAGCTCCAGCCCCAGACTCACGGCCCTGGCCAACGCACCGGCGCGGTCCTTCTCGTCCGTTGAACCGGCCCGGTGGAGCCAGTCCCGAAACCCGCGATACTCGGGCTTGAAGTCGACATCCTCGACTCGCACATCCTCCAGACGGTCGAGCAGCGTGTCGAGATCTGGCGAGGCATAGGCGATGCCCTGGCTGGCCACGAGGAGGGCCTCCCGGATCTTCCGTGAACGCTCCGACGCTCCTCGAAGGATGCCGGCCGTCGCCCGGCGCTGGTTCATAGCCAGGGTGATTTCCTCCGCGGCCCGCTTGAGCAGTGCCCAGTCAATGAGGGGCCACCGGTCGTCCTCCAGATGAATTCGTGGTTCGGACCGGCCGCAGAGGATGGCCCGGAAGATCTGTTCTTCGTTCTGTAGCGTCGGTCCACCGCTGTCGGGATAGAAGCGCCAGTGGGTCTCGCCGATCCCCGTCTTCCCGTGTCGGAAGGCCACAAACGTGCCCGCGCCGAAGGACCAGTCTCTCGGAGCACTCTTCACTGACTGCACCCCAACCGGTATCTCCCGGAGGGCCTCGCGGCCGGCTTGCCGCAGAAAGGCCTCGAGGGGCTGCCTCATGTAGTCAGTCGAACCCATGAGGAAAGCCCGGTCGAATGCTTCCAGGATGCTGGCGTCGTCGCGGTAAATGCGCTGGAGCTGCTCGAAAGTCGTGCCCGGAATGTCGCCACTCAGGCGGGTAGTGGGCTCGTCGCCGAGGCCGAGGAAGTGGATCAAGCGGAAACGCTCATTCAAGCGGCGGATTAGACCGAGATGAGCTTCGAGACCCTCTTCCGGCAAGAAGGAGTAGATCCCGATTTCGGCATAGGGGGAGTTCAGACGGTCGACGCGCCCGGCGCGCTGGACAATGACTTGCGGGTTCCAGTGCAAATCGAAGTTGACTACCGCGGAGGCCCTCTGGAGGTTGTGGCCCTCGGCCAGGACGTCCGTTGAGACAAGGATACGCGGTTCCTGGTCGCCCTGCATCACCTGATCGCCGGTTGGAGCGTCGGGGTCAAACCAGCGGGTAATGCGCTCACGGTCCGGCCCCGCCACCGACCCGTCGATCTCCACAACCCGCCCGAGAGCCGAGTTGTCCTTGAGCTTGTCAAACAGGTACCGCGCGGTGTCTCGGAACTGCGAGAAGACCAAGACTCGGTGCTCTGCCAGACGGCCAGTGAGCAGGGCGACGAGCGCGGCCACCTTGCCGTCATGGGCTTCCCGGGGAAGCGATTCGAGGAGCTCCTTCACCCTCTGTTGGTCGCGCTCGATAGACTGGAGCGCTGCGGGGAGGTCGTAGGTCTCTGGATTCTGCAGCGGCGCGGCCCGAGATGAGACCTGATCCCACAGAGCGGCAAGATCCTCGGTGTCGGTGTCGCCATCTCGCTCGGCCTGGATCAGCCTTTCAACTTCGGGCGCCCCCAGGGCAATGTCCTTAGGAGGTGTTTCCGACAAGACCTTAGCCGAACGTTCAAGGACCACGGCAAGGCGCACCAGGCTCAGGCGCGCCGCTCGAAGGGAAGATTCAAAACGCTTTAGAACCCCGGCCAAGTACAGCCCCGCCAGAGACGAGGCGGGCGGCAGCTCGTCCGCGGCCAGTAGGCGGGAGTCGTCCCGCCGGAACCGTTCGAGGTCGTACGGCGCGAGCTCCAGACCCACGAGGAGCTCCGAGTAACGCTGAAACAGCTCCTCCCCTCCGCTCTTGCCGTAGCCGTAGGTCACGTGGACCAACTTGCGTTTGGGCAGTATGAGAGGCGAGTCGGTTGCCCCCGCCGCCCGGCGCTCCGCGTCGGCCCGAAGGAGGTCGGATCGACTGCGACGGACGACGCTCCGATCCAGAATGGGGAAGGCCTCGGCCCGCTTCTCTTCGACCATCTTGAGGTAGCGTTCGAAGTCGGCTATCTCCGGCGCCCAGATGTTCCGCTGGTTCTTGGCCAGGATCCGCAGCATGTTCGTGAGGTCGGTTATCGAGGTATGCACCGGCGTGGCCGTAAGAAGGAGGACCATCTTGTCAGCAATGCCTTCACTGACAATCTCCATTGCCTTCCGGAACCAAGTCCCCCCGCTGCGGAGGCGGTGGGCCTCATCGATAACCACGAGGTCGTGATCGGACAGGCCCGTGGCGTCCAACTGCTCGCTGAGGGCCTGAAGGTTGACGACGTCGCAGGCCCAGTCCAGGCCGAAACGCTCCAGCTCCTTCTGCCACATGCCGTGCAGCGACGCGGGCACAACCAGGAGAACCGGCCGGCGGCGGCTTCGCTTCGGTTCTGTGCTGCCGTAGACGACATGATGGATCACGCCGAGAGCCATGCGCGTCTTCCCCAACCCCACGGCGTCGGCCAAGAGCGCCCCCCGGGCCGGGCCATAGAGCAGCCGGACGAGCCTCCAGATGGCATCCTCCTGGTACCAGTAGAGCTGAAGACGCTCCGAGTCCAGGGGCTTGCGGTCCTCCACCCCATAACGCTCGTAGAGAACCCGGATCAGCAGCTCGAAGGGCGTCCATTCCTGGGGACCGAAGCGACTGCGCTCCAGGATGCGGATGAGCTCTTGCTTGTAAGGCGCCGACTTCTCCCAGTGCCGCTCGAACCAATCCCGCAGGGCCCGCACGACCGGCCGATCCTGCCGCCAACTCACGAGCTCTCGGTTGTGCATGAGACCGCCGGCGGTGAAGTTGGCCGAGCCCACGCCGGCCGAGCCCTCCAGGAGATAGGCCTTGGCGTGAAGGAAGCCCTCCGGCCAGACCCTCACATCGACCTCTTCATCCGAGCGCGCGAGGAAGCCCAGCCACCCGGCGACATCCGCGGCCTCTTCCGCTGTAGGCAGCGGAGTCGCCTCAAGATCGGCTCTGAGGGCAGCCTGAACCAGACCCTCGATTTCCTGCTCGACCTCACGGCGGGGGCGGCGGGCGTCAAGCTCGAAGTCCCGGCCGAGGAGCAGACGGAACCGCTTGAGCTTCCGCAAGCTCGCTCCGAGGACACCCCAGACGGAAGGAGTGAGGTAGCCAGTGGCCACATCCAGACGGGTGGAGTCGTCCTCGATTTCCGCCCGCAGCCTATCCGCCACGCGGGATCGTTCGTTGTCCGAGTAGTCTAGGGCCAGGTCTCTCGCGCCGCCGCCTATCTGGCTACCCACAGTTGTTCCCCCTCGGAGATGCCGTAGAGCCGTCGAACCGTGAGGTCTACCTCGCGCTCGATGTGCCGGAGCGAGCCTTCCTCCCGCACTGTGGCAGCTTCGACGGCGGACTTTCCTAGGCGGGAGAGAGTGGAGGCTTGCTCGGGCGTTAGGACAGGTAGCGGGATGCGCCGGATGTCGCCGACGTCGATGTGCATCCGAGACCCCAGGAATGTCCGGATCATGAAGTCGGCCGTGTCTGAATTGAGGAGCGCGAGAAAAGCGTGGGAGTCCAGCCAGGAAACCACGGACTGCATGAGAGCAGCCATGTGTCCGAAGATTCCTCCCGAGGGCATGAGACGAGCCCTGAGGTAGCTAGCGGTCTCGTTCCACGTCACCCCTCCCTGACCCCAAAGCCCCTCGTTTCACAGGTACGGCTTGCGATGGCTGGGTAACCCCTTCGCCCTCTTGCGCAGCATCGCGACGGCTGGGGTCGACCAGTCGATCACAATCGGGTTCTCCCGGCACCAGGCGGCCGCCATGGTCCGTCCCTCGTCGTCCGTGCCCGAGCGGTCCCCTTTCTCGAAGGGCAGGAAATGCGGGCCCTGGCTGATGCCGCTCAGGCGTTCTCCCTCGCCGATGGGCGTGGTCCGCACAAGAGCCCGAGGGGCCACGCGAAGAAGGCGGGGCCAAGGCAGCTTCCGATCCTCAAGGTCGGCTTCGTGCTTCTCATGGAGCTCAACAAGGGCGGCTTCCTCGTCCCGGTAACGTTCCAGCAGCCGGCGCCAAAGGGGCGCGGCGACAGCGTCGCCCACGATGGCCTCGATGAGAAGGCGTCTCTTGTTCAGGCAATCCTGGGCGGCGGCCGTGCCCTCGATGGCCGCGAGAAAGAACCGGTCATCGGCGGTTGCGAGCCCCTGACCGCCGCGGACGCAATGTCCGAGGGGCACTACGGTGCCCGGGGCCAGTCCGTCCAGACGGCGGACATGCTCTGGACTCACATTGGGCTGCTGGGCTAGATCAAGCCACCACTTCTGTTGCTCGGCGGGACGGTCCCCTATCTCGGCGGGAATCATGGCCTCGAAGAACGGCAGCAATTGCAGGGCCGCGGGAGAGGGCCTGAACAACGGCCTTCCCGGAACCTTCCGGTAGACTTCCGCCGGCACAGCGAAAACCTCGGTCTCACCGCTCGTGTACAGCGCTTCCTCAGCGGGATCGTTGGCCCCGGCCAGTTCCCTCGTATCTCGACGGTAGTTCTCCACCCAGCGGACGACCGAACCGGCTGGGGAAGGCTGGCGGCGCCACACCACGACACCCCCGTTGACGGCCACGCCTTCGAAGCATCTGGTCCGCGCCACGGCGAGTAGCTCGTCCCTGTCCACGATCCGAGCGCGTAGATCCGTGGAGTCGGTACTGGTGAAGACCGAGTCGTTGAAGATCATGGAGACCACGCCACCGGTACGCACTAGTTGGCTGGCCCGGTAGCCGAAGAGGACCATGAGATCGTTCGTCTCGGCATGGTGGAGGCTGTAGTCCAGGCGACGCCTGGGCGGGACCTTGTGGGCCACCTGCTTCTTGCCGAGGTAGGGCGGGTTCATGATGACAATGTCCCACCCGCCGTAGGGCGCAACGTCGGGCGCGTGGAAGCGGGGCATGAAGATCGGGAAGACCCGGTCTTTGGAGGAGTAGAGACCCCTGGTGCCGCGCAAGTAGGTCTCCGCGTCCGCGCGCTTATCGTCCGGGAGCGACCGGGCGTTCTCCTCGGCCTTCGAGAACACAGCGTAGACCAGACGATCCTCTTCCTTGGCGATCTCCTGCCTCAATCGGTCTTTGCCTGCGGGTTCATAGGCGCAGAAGTATTCGTCGCGGAGCGACTCCAAGCGGGTCACGTCAAGGGACTCCTCGGAGGATTCCTGCCGGAGGCCACGGGTATTCTGAACAGGAATCGCACCAACGAAATCGGTGAGAGCATCGGCCGCGACGGTGCGGTGGTCGAGGTTGGGCAAGGGCTCCACGGCTCCACCGTCCGGGGCGTCGGCGAGAAGGGATAACCAGAGCCTGAGGCGGCATAGCTCGATGGCCACGGGCTCGAGATCCACCCCAAAGAGAGTGCGCTGGATGGCGGCCAGCTTCCAGGCTCGGATGCGAGAGAGGTCGGGGTGCTGGTTGTGCAGGGCCTCGTGGAGAAGAGTGCGGAGTCGCACGATCTCGACCAGGGAACCCAGCAAGAAGGCGCCGGAGCCGACGGCGGGGTCAATGATCGTCAGCGCGTCTAGGGCCTCGTCCAGGCGGCGGCACAGGTGAGCGGCCTCGCTTGTTCCCCTGCGGTCGGCGTAATCCTTGAAAGGACTCTCCTCGGTCATCACTCGTCGGGCCTCGTCCTCGGGAAGGTTCAGCCGCTCGCTAATCCAGGCGACCAGGGCCTCGCGGACCATGAACTGCACGACGGGCCTGGGGGTGTAGACAACCCCAAGACGGGCCTGCTCCTCGTCGGAAATAAGGTGCTCAAACACGCGGCCAAGAAGCTCGGGATCGATAGCTACATCGACCTCGTCTGGAGCTTCCTCGCTGATGGTGAAGGTCCAGCGACTGAGGTACCCGAGGAGCCCCTCGGTGGGGTCGAAGAGGTGGTCCGGAAGATCAAGGCTTACGTCGCCATAGGCGCACTCGAACAGGCCACCGTTGAGAAAGGGAACCTCGGGCCCGGGGCGTCCGAGACGCCGCTCGGTGACGGGGGTATTGAGGGTCGCATAGAAGAGGGGCTCCAGTTGACTCGCGTAGTACGCGCCCTGCCGCCCGCGCCACAAGGAGAGCAGATACTCCGGATCGTTGGCGAGAAGGCGCTTCCTCTGGAGAAACCAGCAGAAGAGCATCTGGGACATGAGCCGGATAGTGACTCGGTCACTGCCCCGCGCGAGCTCAATCCCGTTCCGCGCCGCGATGTCGCGGCTTCCCAGGTCCTCGATAGCGGCCCGAATGGCGTCGGAGTGCTGCCGGAGGCCCCGAAAGAAGTCGCGGGTGACGGCCTCGACATTGAACGCTTCGTCCACCTTGGCTTGCGGATCCGGCGCGGCCGGGTCCCATCGAAGGCGCTCGAAGACTTGCGTATCGTACCGCGTCGGGGCTGAGGTGAGCATGTCGAGCTTGGCCACGCGGTAGGCTGTGCCATCAGACGTGCGCGTACGTACCCGGCGCGGGCGGAGGACGACAAGCCGCGCCCACGCCCCGGACGGGCCAGGGACCCCGAGTAGAGCCAGGGGATGGTCGTGAAGGTTCAGGAGCAGACGCTTTCCGAAGGAGGCCAGTGAGCGCGGGAGTTCAGGGACCTCAGCGACGAGAACCGCGTAGCCCTCGCGGCGACGTTCGCCGGCGCGAAGGATGGCGTTCTTTGGGTACGAGTCGAGCTCGAGGCCCTGGGTGTCACTCGGATGAGGCGCCGCTTGGTATCCAAGCTGGCGGAGGAGGGTCACCACAGCCTCGACGCTCTGCAGACCACTCAGGGTGATGCGCTCGATGTGCATTGGTCCGTTCCCCACGAGCCCGGGGGCTCTTGTTGTTAGCGGAGGGTTACCGCGGGCCGGATGGAATTCCTCTCTCCGCATCTCCAGGTTCTGACTGCCTCGGCAGGACCTTGCTTGGGTGCCCCACTCCAGGCGATCCCGGGGTCGATCCGGGATCACGGCGAGCGGGGCTCGAATTTGGTCGGGATCGCCTCACCCCGCCCTCTTCGTCCTCGGCCCAAACCTCCACAGAAGAATAGCCGCAACCACCGCGATCAAGGCCGCCAGGCGTATCGGCGTGGCCGGGCCCAGGCTGTGCCAGAGCCGGGCCCCGATCAGCGGGGCCGGAATGGCGATTATGATACCCACCAGTTGCAGCATCCCGTTGAACGTGCCCCGGTGCCTCGACGGGCAGAGGTCGGCCTTCCAGGCGTCAACTGACGGATACAGCCCCCCATGGACGAGGCCATCAAAGACAAACAGGGTGGCAAAGGCGGGAAAGCCGGAGACGAGGGTGGCGACCATGATCCAGATTCCCATTGAGAACTGCGCCACCGAGACGGTCACCCGCCGCTCTAGCCTATCGCCGATACGGCTGCCAAAGAGATTGGCCGGAATGGCGAAGGCCCCGGCGATGGTGGCCAGGACGCCGATGGCCGCCGGCGCGATCAGGCCTACCTCGTTGACGTAGACCCAGAAGTACGACTCGGTCAGCTTGCTGCCGAAAGCCGGCAGGTTGATGAGAAGCATGAAGACGAGAACCCCGGGCGTCCGGATGGCCCACCGCCCGAAGGTCCGGAAGTTGGCCAGGAAGTCGGCCACGAGCCCAATCCGGGGTGAGGCCCGCGAGCCGGCGCCCGCCGGGTCGCCGGCCCCGGCTGCGTCTCGGCCCCCGGTCCCTGCGGACCCGGTCTCCTCGGCCCCCTCGGGCACGAAGTTCGGGTCGTCCCTCGGATCCCGGAGCAGGCTCCGGAGATAGCTGGCCGCGAAGCCGAGCCCGGCGCCGAGGGCCAGGAACCACCGGTAGTCGAGGTACTGAAAGAAGAAACCGCCCACGATGGGGCCGATGATGCCGCAGACACTGAAAGCCATGGCTTGGTAGCCGAAGAAGGCCGCTCGGCGCTCCTTGGGGGCGATGTCGCTGGTCATCGAGAAGAAGATCGGTCCGCCGATGGACATGCTGAGGAGGCTCAAGACCATCCCGGGGATGAGCCACTGCCAGGTCGGCGCCAAAGCTTGCATCAGGCAGGCGATGCCGGCCATGGCCGGGGTCAGGGAGAAGAGAAGCTTGCGGTTAAAGCGGTCGACGAGCCAACCCCCGATGAGGACGAAGACGGCCAGGATCAGCGTCTGGAGGGAGAAGAAGAACCCCAGGTTCTCGATGGACCCGCCGAGCCGGCGGATGTACATAGGAAGGTACTGAAAGTTGGCTGTACCCACGACGTTGGCCGCGAAGGCGCTGGCCACGATGAGATGCATGTTCCGGCCGAAGGCGAACCACGAGGCCACCCCGACCGTCGCCCGGCGCAGGTAGCCGGGTCTGTCCATGTCGAAACCTCCGCTCGCCTCGCCGGTGTTTTCCCTCGGGGGATGCCCGCGGCCGCGGAATTGGGGCAGACCATGAGGTGGACCTCTACCGGGGTCTCCGTAGGGGATTGCGCCGATATGAGCCGCTACTACTACCGGCGACCGCTGTCTACCTGCTAGACTGGGACGGGAGCCGCGAAGTTTCGCCGGGACTCCGGAGAAGGGCCCCGCAAGGAGGCTTCTCATGAGTAAGCTTGTCGAGTGCGTGCCGAACTTCAGCGAGGGACGACGGCCCGAGGTCTACGAGGCCATCGCCGCGGCCGTCTCCGCCCGGGCCGCGGAAGGGGTTTGCCTGATCGACACCGCCCCCGATCCCGACCATAACCGCACCGTGGTCACCTTTGTCGGGCCGCCCGCCGCCGCGGCGGAGGCGGCCTTCGACGCCTGCGCCGTCGCCACCCGCCTCATCGACATGGAGAGACACCAAGGGGACCATCCCCGCATCGGGGCCACCGACGTCGTGCCCTTCATCCCGGTTCGGGGCCTGGAAATGGCCGAGTGCGTAGCCCTGGCCCGGGACCTCGGCCGCCGCATCTCCGGCGAACTGGGCGTTCCCGTCTACCTCTACGAGGAAGCGGCCCTGCGCCCCGGGCGCCGGAGCTTGCCCGAGATTCGGAAAGGCCAGTACGAGGGGCTGAAGCTCGCCATCGCCACTGACCCGGCCCGGGCCCCGGACTACGGCCCACCCCGTCTCCACCCAACAGCCGGGGCTACCGTTGTCGGGGCCCGCTGGCCGCTCATCGCCTTCAACGTCAACCTGACCACTCCCGACCTCTCCGTGGCCCGCGACATCGCCCGGACTATCCGGGAGTCGTCGGGCGGCCTGCCCTGCCTCCGGGCCATCGGGGTCTTCCTGGCCGAGAGAAACCAAGCCCAGGTGTCGATGAACCTTACCAACTTTCGCGTGACCCCGATCCACGCCGCTTTTGAGGCCGTCCGGAGCGAGGCCGAGAAACGAGGGGTGGGCGTAGCCGGCAGCGAGATCATTGGCCTTGTCCCGGCCGAGGCCTTGGCCCAGGCCGCCGCCCACTTCCTGAAGGTCGAGGGCTTTAGGCCGGCGCAGATGCTGGAGAACTACCTCTCACCACCTGTTTCAGCCTCCACCCTCGCCGACCAAGCTCTCGCCGAGGCCACGGCCGGTCTTTCCCGTAACGACCTTCTCCGCTGGCTCGGCGACGCGTCCAAGCTCTGGCTGGCCCACGACGGCCTCTGGTTTCGGGCCGTGGAGAAAGCCTCGGATCTGGAGGAGGCTATCCTCCGCGACGGCGAGGCCATGGCCGCCTGGACAGTGATTGAGGCCAAGCGAGTCATGGACCGGCTCGGCCTGGCTCCCGGCGGCGGCCTTCCCGCCCTGGAGACGGCCCTCCGGGCCCGGCTATACGCCCTCCTCAATCGCCAGGAGATCCGCCGGGAAGGCGACCGCCTCATCTTCACCATGCTCACCTGCCGGGTCCAGGACGCCCGGAACCGCCAGGGCCTACCCCCTTTCCCCTGCCGGGAAGTCGGCCTCCTCGAGTACGCCGGGTTTGCCCGGACCATCGACCCCGGCCTTGAGGTGATCTGCCGGCATTGCCCGCCCGGTGACCTGCCGCCAGGGGCCTGGTGCTCCTGGGAGTTCCATCTTAGGGAGCACTAGTGGGAAAACTCACATAAAAGGGGCGACCCTGCGGCTCGTAGAACCTAGTCGCCCGAAAGGCCGGGTCCGGAAGGCCGGATCCGAAAGGTCGGGTCATGCGGCTCAACGCGGATCTCATTATCAGGAACATCGGGCAACTGCTCACGATGGCGCCTCCGGGCGCCACGTTTGCGTGCTCAGACGCGATTGTCGCCGTGTCCGGCGGTCACATTGTGGCGGCCGGACCCCGGCGGGAGATAGAGCCGGCTCTGGCGGAGCGCGATCTTACGATCAACATCGACGCCGCCGGGGGCGTGGTGACCCCGGGTCTCATCGATCCCCACACCCACCTCCTTTTCGCGGGCTGGCGCGAAGCCGAGTTCACCCAGCGGCTCGAAGGGCGTCCGTACCTTGAAATCCTGGCCCAAGGCGGAGGCATCCTGAACACCGTGGCCCGTTTCCGGGCCGCCTCCGACGACGAGCTTCTCGACCACGGACGGTCGGCTCTCGACCGGATGCTCCGGGCGGGGACGACCACGGTGGAGGTCAAGTCGGGCTACGGTCTCGATCGGGAGCAGGAGCTCCGGGCCCTGCGCCTCTACCGGCGTCTGGGCGAGGAGCACTCGATCGACCTCGTTCCGACCTTTCTCGGGGCCCACGCCGTTCCCGGCGAATTCGGCGGGCGACCAAACGCGGCCGGGGCCTACCTCGACGAGGTTTGCCTGCCGCTCCTGCCCGAGATCGCCACCGCCGGTCTGGCCCGCTTCTGCGATGTGTTCTGCGAGGAGGGCGTCTTCAGTGTCGAGGACTCCCGCCGTCTCCTGGTCGCTGCCGCCGCCCACGGCCTGGGCCTCAAGCTCCACGCCGACGAGATTGAACCCCTGGGCGGGGCCGAACTGGCGGCCGAGGTGGGGGCCGTGTCCGCCGACCACCTGGCCCGGGCCTCGGAGGAGGGTCTCAAGCGGATGGCCGCCGCCGGCGTTACCGCCGTGCTCCTCCCGACGACTCTCTTCACCCTGGGTCGCCGCGACTACGCTCCGGCCCGGAAGATGATCGAACTCGGAGTGGAGATAGCCCTGGCCACGGACTATAACCCGGGCACGTCTCCTGTGGAGTCGATGCCCCTGGTGATGGGCGTGGCCTGCCGGACGATGGGTCTTTCCCCGGCCGAGGCTTTCCGGGCCTGCACCGCCGGGGCGGCTAGAGCCATTGGGCTTGGGGGTAAGGTAGGTGAAATCAGGCCCGGCCTTCCGGCCGACCTCGTTGTCTTCGAGGCCGGCGACTACCGGCAGGTCGCCTACCGGTTGGGCGTGAACCTTGTCAGGATGGTAGTGAAGAACGGCCGGATCGTGGTCGGCGGCCCTTAAGCATTCCGACACGGCAACTAAGCGAGGAGGTATGGAAATGGTTTCTACTCTCAATCCGGTTGAGCACGCAGACTGGGAGATCGCCGAAGACGCCGAGAAGACGATGAAGCCGGTGACCCAACTGGCGAAGGAAATGGGCCTGGAGGCCGACGAGCTCCTGCCCCACGGTCACTACGTGGGCAAGATCGACTTCAAGAAGGTCCTGGCTCGCCTGGGCGGCCGGCCCGACGGCAAGTACGTCGACGTCACGGCCATCACCCCGACCCCGCTCGGGGAAGGCAAGTCGACCACGACCATGGGTCTTACGCAGGGTCTCGGCCTGCGGGGTAAGAACGTCATCGCTACCATCCGCCAGCCTTCGGGTGGCCCGACCATGAACGTCAAGGGTTCCGCGGCCGGCGGCGGGTTGGCCCAGTGCATCCCGCTGACCCCGTTTTCCCTCGGCCTAACCGGCGACATCAACGCCATTATGAACGCCCACAACCTGGCCATGGTGGCCCTCACGTCCCGGATGCACCACGAGTCCATCGCCACCGACGCCTTCCTGGCTAAGCAGGGTGTCACCCGTCGCCTGAACATCGATCCGGCCAACGTCCAGATGAAGTGGATTATCGACTTCTGCGCCCACGCCCTGCGCAACATCAAGATAGGTCTCGGCGAGAAGATGGACGGGGTACCGATGGACTCGGGCTTCGCCATCGCCGTCTCCTCGGAAGTCATGGCCATCCTGGCCGTGAGCCGCGATCTCAAAGACATGCGCGAGCGCATCGGCCGTATCGTGGTCGCCTACGACCGCGACGGTAACTCGATCAGCTGCGAGGATCTCGAGGTGGCCGGGGCCATGACGGCCTGGATGGCCGAGGCCATCAACCCGAACCTCCTCCAGACCCTCGAGGGGCAGCCCGTTTTGGTCCACGCTGGTCCCTTCGCCAACATCGCCATCGGGCAGTCGTCGATCATCGCCGACCGCATCGCCCTCAAGCTTAGCGACTACGTCCTCACCGAGAGCGGCTTCGCCGCCGACATTGGGTTTGAGAAGTTCTGGAACCTTAAGTGCCGCATGTCCGGCCTCAAGCCCAACGCCGCCGTTCTCGTGGCCACGATCCGGGCCCTCAAGTGCCACGGCGGGGCCCCCATCCCGGTACCGGGCAAGGCCATGGATCCCGGCTACAAGACCGAGAACGTGGGCTGGGTCGAAGCGGGCTGCGCCAACATGGTCCACTGCATCAACATCATCAAGAAGGCCGGTATCAACCCGGTTGTCTGCATCAACGCTTTCGCCACCGACACCCAGAGCGAGATCAAGATCGTCAAGCGGGCGGCGGAAGCCGCCGGCGCCCGCGTGGCCGTGTCCGAGCACTGGGCCAAGGGTGGGGCAGGGGCTCTCGAGTTGGCCGACGCCGTTGTGGACGCCTGCAACGAGCCCAACGACTTCAAGTTCCTCTACGAGCTTTCCACCCCGCTGCGGGAGCGCATCGAGATCATCGCCAGGGAAGTCTACGGCGCCGACGGCGTCGATTTCACGCCGGAGGCCGTCGAGAAGATCGCCAAGCTCCAGGCCGACCCCGAGATTGCCAAGCTCGGGACCTGCATGGTTAAGACCCACCTGTCCCTGACCGACGACCCGAACCTCAAGGGCGTGCCCAGGGGCTGGCGGCTGCGCATCCACGACTGCCTGGTCTACAAGGGCGCCGGCTTCGTCGTTCCCATGGCCGGCACGATCAAGCTCATGCCCGGCACCTCGTCCAACCCGGCCTTCCGCCGTGTCGACGTCGACGTCGAGACAGGCAAGGTCCAGGGGTTGTTCTAAACCGGCAAGCCCAAGCGGCGGCCGCGGTGTCCGGCGGTCCGCGGGCTGAAGTGACAGCGGCAAGATACGAGGAGGGGCCCCGGCGGGTCCCTCCTTGTCTGCTCATCACCATCCCCTGCTTAGCAGGACTACGCACTTTCCGGACTAATTACCCACTATCCAGACATCTAGGTCCAGTCGCTCCACTTCCGGCTTAGTCTGGCGCTCCTAGCGGTGCGGGTCCAGTGTTAGCCAGCCGGCGGGCCCAGTGACCGCTAAGCAAACTCAAGGAGGGAACTACGTGAAGAAGCTTCTCACCCTGGCCCTGGCTCTGGCCATGCTGGCCACGGTCGGCAGCGGCCTAGCCTTGGCCGCTCCAGGGGACCTCTCCCCGACACCCGCTTTCTCGGACATCGCCGGCCATCCGGCCGAGGCCGACCTGACCGTGCTCGGGGCCCTCGGCGTCTTTACCGGCGCCTACGGCTTGGGTGGCGCGGTGGCCCCCAACGACCCCATCACCCGAGCCCAGTACTGTAAGGTCTTGATCGTGGCCAAGGGTCTCAATTCGCTGGCTCAGGGTCTGGCCGGCCTGAAACCCCTCTTCACCGACGCCGACGATATTCCGACCTGGGCCTGGGGCTACGTTAACGCCGCCGTCCAGGCCACCATCATCGGCGGCTACCCGGACGGCTCGTTCAAGCCGAGTAACCCGGTCAAGTACTCCGAGGCCATCAAGATGTTGGTCTGCGCCATTCCGGGACACAAGGCCGAAGTTGACCCGAGCCTGCCCTGGCCCAACAACTACGTCTTCTACGGCGTCTCGGGCGGCTTCACCGACGATGTGGCTATCGGAGATCCAAACGCCTCCTGCACCCGCGGCGACATGGCCCGGATGCTCCTCGCCACCATGAAGGTCGTGCCCCTCGACGCGGGCGGTCTACCCGACCCCGACGGGGCCATCCTCACCGATCTCGGCACGAATCCCCGCTACTGGACCGGCACTTTCGGAGGCCGGACCGGGGCCCAGATCTACATCAGTACCTGGATGGGCCCTCTCGACCTTGCCGACAAGGTCTATATGGTCGGCGCCTCGACCTACGAGGAGTGCGTTGGGACCGAGGTCGAGTGCGTCGCCGACACCAACCGGAAGATTGTCTTCATCCACCGGACCGAGGGATCAAGCAACTCGGGCGTCTTCAAGAGTCTTGGAACCGACACCGGCGGCAGCTACATTGAGCTTGAGAGCGGGCAGAAGTTCTACTACAATCCCGGGGGCATTCCCGTGGAGTTGAACCGGGACACGGCTGTTCCCCGCGACCAGACGTGCCTTGAGGCGGGCGACTACGTGCTCGTAAACACCGGGATCGATGGTCTGGCTTGGGCCGTCCAGGCCACCCGTTGGGACCTCGTGCGGGCCCGGATAGTCCTGCCCCCGCCTGTCGGGTCGATCTTCCCCCGCCAGCCGGAGGACGCCTTGGCCAACGTGGAGCCTTCTTCCGGGGCCATTCCGACTCGGGTCGCCTTCCCGGCCGACTCCCCCTACTGGTACTACAACGATGGCGTCGACGCCTATTGGAAGCTGCGCGGTGAGACGCTGGAGATCGGTTCGGGCGCGGTGGTCAAGATCAATGGTCTTCCGGCCGCAGCCGACAATCTGGAGCCGGGTGACGTCATCAAGGCCGCCACCCTCGGGGCCAATGGCTACACCGACAAGAACTCCATCATCGAGATCCGGGCCACTCGCAACATCGCCGAGGGCGACGTCACGAGCAATAGCATGGAGATCGACGCCAGCGGCACCCGCTACTACGTCTTGATGAACATCGGCGGGGTAGTCCAGAAGATACAGCGCTACTACGCCTTGCTGGGCGGCTGCTACCTCACCTCCGACCTGGTCGTCGGCCAGCACTACAAGCTGGCCCGCAACGAAGCCGGCCGGCTCTTCTACAGCATCGGCTTCGTCGACACGAGCCCCATCGTCTATGTCAAGAGCTCCTCGGCCTCCGGGGCGCCTCCGGTCTACTCGATCACCGTCGACTACCTCGGCGTGGAGCAGACCTTGGGCTCGACCGTGGATCCTTCTACCTGGGCGACCAAGTTCGGACAGTTGACCATCGACGGGGCCACCGGCCGGGTGACGAGCTTCACCCCCTACACGCCGGCTACGGGCTTCACGGTCCTGTCCGCCTCCTCGGTCGGAGTGACCCTGCAGCGGGCGGCGCCGCCGGGAACGTTCTTCGGTTCCGCTCCGGTGGTCTATCGCAAGACAGGCAGCACCGTGACCTACATCGGAGCCGTCGGCCTCTCGACCGGCTGGGCAGTGAAGGCCCAACTTGACCCAAGCGACGTGCCGGTTCTGATCATCTACGAGCCGTAAGCCGGGCGCGCACCGCCGGCGGCGAACGTCCGTCGCGGCGGAGCGTCCAGTCTAGGAAGGAAGCGGCCCCGGCCGAAAGGCCGGGGCCGCTCCCTGTAGTTTGGCCCTTTTCGCCCGGGGAGACTGACGCAGAGGCGCATGGAACATGGGTGTCAGGGGCTTTTGTGCTAGTCGTGTTCAGAGAGGCATGGGTCCGAGCGGGGGTGTCAGTCCGCCAGGGGGATGGCTAGCCGG